>JACCDR011846878.1_pt1 | contig 21207 bp, 18 predicted proteins | sample 7446431 | NCBI WGS metagenome assembly JACCDR01 (sample SAMN15323443, study PRJNA562643) | freshwater metagenome | isolation source: river surface water | place: USA:Blue River Watershed | collected 2017-08-17 | reverse complement strand
CTGTTTCAACCGAGCAAATTCTTCGGCATTAAAAACTTCGACAGCATAACAAACGTCGGGGTTTTGCAAAATTAGATCGGCGATCGCATTTACAAATACTCCTCTAGTAAACACGGGAACTAGAGCTTTTTCGGCTAGGTCGATTAAAAACTGTCGAGACTTGGCTTTATATTTAGCTTTGTCAAAGGTCACGTTGCCAAAAAACAATCCAGCCTCTTTAGATTTTAGTTGACTGTTAACAGCAAGTTCTAATTCTCGATCGTAAGAGTCAAAAAAATGACAGCCAAATACCTGACTTACTAGGCGATCGCTAAAGTCGTGTAGTAGTACTGAAGAGGATAAAATGCGATAGCCAAAAGATCTGAGGATGGGAATACAGTGAGTTGTTTTGCCAGAATTGGAGTAGCCGCCAAAGAAAACTAAGGGCTGCTGTCTTTTGTTAAAGGCTGTCGGTGCTGCCATAAGCTGCCTCTGCGCGATCGGTATTTGGCAAGTCAGTGGTTATCCAAATTTGTGCCCTAGCTACGGGTGCTAAAACTAATTGGGCGATCGCTGTTTGAGGATTTCCAGTAAAAGTTATGGCATCATGATTAATCAAAATTACCCCAATTTCACCAGTATATCCTTGGTCGATAGTGGCAGGGCTATTGACAATTGAAATTCCGTATTTTAAAGCTAGTCCGCTGCGGGGTCGAATTTGTACTTCGTGATTTTCTGGAATACCTAGGGCAATACCTAATTTGATTAATTTTCTTTCCCCTGGATGAATCCAAAAAGATTCTAGAGGAAAGACATCCATTCCTGCGTCGCCAGGATGGGCATATCTGGGAAGAGTGGCGCGTTGATCGAGTAGCTTAACTTCGAGAGTGGGCTTGGCTGTGGGCATATAATACAAGTAGAAACAATAGCGGAGAACTCAAATTGGCAACCAACAGCTCCCAGTCTCCAAGAGAAAAAGAACTGGTAAATCGACTTCACAAATTAATTGTCAGCAGACAAGTATCAACTGAGGTGAGGCAATCAGACCCCAACCTGGGTATTTCAGTCATCAATGTAAAACAAGGGAATAAGGAGCTAACCATTCCCCTGGTTGATGGTAGCACAAGTCTAACTCGGAACAAGTTTTAGCTGGAAAGCAAATTCTTCTCAGCCAACTTCTTGGCGATCGCTTCTCGTAAATATTCTTGGCGTTCTTTTACTGGAATAGACATCCACGCTTCATACTGGCTTGGAATTACTTTTACCTGAATTGGTCTGTGGCAGGTTTTTTCCTCGGCGACTCTATCGCGAGGCATTAACCCAGACATATTTGGGTTTAGGTTTGCCATGATATTTCTTAGAATTCTTAAATATGGTATAGTTTTTTTTATTGAGGGGGATAAAAGTTAATTATTGACATCTTCTCCTCCTCTATCACAGAATACCCGTTGAAGGCGACCATGGATAACAGTATTGTAGCAAGATTAATCAAAAGTTTAGATGGAATTTATTTAGAAGACGGTGAAGAACTAGTTGTTAACTTTTACCTTTTACCTAAAGTCAAATATGCTCATAAAAACTCTATAGTTTCAGAAGCTGGAGTTTATTTTGTCTATGACGAGAAGTTTATTTACTATATAGGTCAATCAGGTAATTTTAAAACTAGATTCAAAAATCACTGTCGTGCAAAAGTATTTGAATCGTTGCCCGATTTAAACATTTCGTATCTACTAGAATCCGATAAAAAACAAAGATTAAAAATAGAAAAACAAAATATAAATTTTTATTCGTCTATTTTAAACAACTCTTTGCTGCAAAACAAAGATGAATTTACCAGTAATTTAGAGTTTGTTCATCAAAAAAAAGCACTTGACTTTATTAGTGTTTTTTCAAACTTTAAGAACCTAAAAAAATATCGACACAAAGAAAGTCTTGCGTTTTTTTCCAGGTGCGGGGCTGGTTATTTTATTTTGATAGCTTATTTGTTAGATGATATGCAAGAAGCTGAGGTAATTTATATTTCGAGCAACACAAATTTGGATCATGGAGTTCACTGGCAAATAAAAGATATAGTGATGTTTATTGGCGAAGAAAAAATAGAAAACATTAGATTTTCTTTTATTCATTTTTGTAAAAAAAACTATGTTCACGAGTACCTGTGCCTCGAAATTGGAGACTGCTTAAGATCTTTGAAATTACCAATTATGAATTTAAAATTAGCTGAAGGAAGTTTTGGTGCTTTTTTCAAATCTCCTAGCTTTAAAAGAAAGTTTGATCCGCGCAAAGGTCTTGATTGCTATATTGAAACCTGCACAAACCCTTTCTACCAAAGATTTGCTTGTTTGTATTACGAGGAATAATTCCCACCTTTTCGATCCTGGCGAAATCGATCGAGTTGGCGAGGAAAAATGGCAAAAAGATCTTGCCAAATTAATCGACGATACTCAATCAGGCGGTTAATCTGTCTGATTGAGTATGATGTAAGTATTACCAATGAGCAATGAACAGAGAACAATGAACAGAGAACATTGCTCATTGATCGTTGATCGTTGCTCATTGCTCACTGTTGAGTTACTACTACCAAAATGCTAGAAAGAGAAGCCAGTCTGTTGCTGCGAGGTGAAGACAAAGGGTTAAATCAACTCTTAAATACCGTCACCAAAAGTAGTATTAATCTCAACAAAGAAATACTCCAGACTGGCGATCGCTTTGCCAATTTAGGCGACTCAATTCCGCACAAGTCTTTAGATTTGTTTGGCAAAAGCAGTAAAACTACTGTAGGTGGTTTAGCTAAGCTAGACCGTTCTTTGAAAGGGGTTGGTGGTAACTACAGCAGTCTGATTGATAAGACAGAAAAAGCTAATCAGATACTTGAAGGTAGTAATAATATATTTGTCAAACTTGGTGCTAGTTCACTGGGCTACGGTAAGACACTAGATACAATTTCGGGAGCATTAGGGCCAGCAGCAGGGTTTTGGCAGCAGTATTCTGGAGCTACATCGGGAGCGGGTAAAGCTCTATTAGTAGCTAAGACAGCAGGCAAGGGATTAAATCCGGTTTTGAATAGTGGTAGCGACCTGGCTTTAAAGGGGGCGGATAGTCTTAAAAAGATGGGTGGGGCAGCCGAAGGTTTGGCCGAGCCACTAGAAGCGATCGCCAAGACGATTAACAATACGCAAAAGGGGTTAAAAGTTGCAGCGATCGCTTCTGATATCAGTCAGGTGTTTGACAAGGTTAAAACTTTTAAAGATGAAACCTTGCCCGAACTGCAAGAACAATTGAATGGCACTTTAGAGACGATCGATCAGCTAGGGTTAAAAGAGAAGTTTTTTGGCAGCAGCTTTAAAACGGCAACTACTGCTGCAACGGTTTTATCGGCAACGACGAAAGGATTAACTAAGGATGTTTCTAGCACCTTCTTAAAATTTACTCAGTTTTTAGAAATCAAGGGGTACATGGCGATCGTTGGCGGTGCGATTGTTGAGGTGAATCATATAATTAACGACACTTATCGAGCGGTGTCAGATTTTCAGAAACTTGGCATGGATACTACTTTCCAAGAAAGTGCCCTATCAGTTGGTGTGTTTGGTGAGAAACTGTTACTCAGTACCGAGGCGGCAAAGAAATTTCGCCTGGAAGCCACTGGGGCTTTTATTCAGTTACAAGATCAGCTAGCTTACTTAACTACCCTTTCAAGCGCAGCAGCGAAAGGACAAGATCAGTTAGGAGAATCGATTTTGAATATGGTTGATGGGCCATTGAAGAATTCGGTTTCGGCGCTAGATGCTGCTACCGGTTATTATGATGCTATCTCTTCGGGACAGGAATCGGTTGATTTTTTAAACGCTAGTTTTAAGTTTTCTGCTGCTACTGGAGCTTCGGCTACAGATAGTATTGGAGCATTAGCTCAGGTACACAACATCTATCGGATTAACGCTAGGGATTCAGCTAAAACAGCGGCTTTATTCAACTCTACGATTGAGAATGGGGTGGTTAACGGAGCGCAAATGGCATCGGGGATCGGGCAGCTGGCTTCTACTGCCAAGTCAGCGGGGATCGACCTGGTGGAGCTAAATGCCATGTTCGCCGCTTTAACCAAAAATGGTTTTTCAGCGACAGATGCTTTTCAGGGTTTAATGAGTTTAATTACCTCGATCGCGGGGCAGGGATCGGAATCGGCTAAGGCAGCTCAGGAGTTGGGGATCAATTTCAACTTTGCGCGGATTAAGGCTGAAGGTCTGATGAAGCCGATTAACGAGCTGTATTCAGCAGCTAACGGCTCGGATTCGCGAATTAAAACGATCGTTCCCGATGCTCTGGCTTACCGAACAGCGATCGCCTTGGCGACTGGAGCTAGTCAAGATTTTGTCGATATTCAAGGACAGATGGATAGTTTGGACAGTAGTTCTCTCGATACTGTGTTTGAACGTCGTCGAGATTCGGTCTTGCAACGGACTCAGGAATTGCAGCGAGGTTTTAATACAGAGATGATTCGCTTTGGGCAAGATATGCAAGATTCTCTGGCTCCAGCTATAACTGCCACCGAACACTTGCTAGAAGGGTTTAAGACTCTGCCTGAGCCAGCTAGGGATTTAATTCTTTTGGCAACCAAGTCGGGAATTGCCGTGGACAAACTAACTCAATCCAGTAGCATTATGCTGGGGGTTGTGAAAAACTTGGGGAAAGCTTTTGTACTGGCTAGAGCGGCTAGTTTTATTCCTTTAGGGGCAGGCAAGCAAAGGCTCGATGGTTTAATCGATTTGATTAAAAACCAAAAAGACTATACTGGGGCGCTACAGAACTTTTTGGGCATATCTGATAGTGTCAGTGAAAAGATTAAACATTTAACAGGAATCGAAAAATCGCAGTTTTTAACCAATCAAAAGCTGCTCGATCAGCGTCAAAAAAGTATTGCTGAATTGACTAAAGGAGATGCTATTGGTGGGCTGAATTTATTTGCCAGTAGCGAAAAAGAAGCGCGGAGTAGTATTAAGAAAGCTTTTGTCAATGCCACTCCTTTAGTCAAAGAGGAAGCGGATCGCTTGAGGAGTCAAATATTCGGGCAGTTTGAAGACTTTAAAGATGGTAGCAACAAAAGTAACCTGATTATTCGCGAACTGGGTCTGGATAAAATCAAGGATACAGAACAGGATCTGGCTGCTGCTCTAGAAAGGATTCGAGCTAAGAAAGAAGAGGGGTTTAAGGATAAACCGAGGGCAGACCGGGGTGGGTATTTAGAGAGACTAGACTTAGTTGAAGACAACATTCAAAAACGTCAAGAACTTTTGGGCTTGTCGCGATCGCAATTAGAGTTAGAACGTGAAGGGGTCGCCAGTCTACAGAATCAGATGATTGCCGCCAGTACCTCCGTTAAGGGCAGTCTGTCTCAAGGCAAGCAGATTATCAACGAAGCGATCGCCAACAAAGGTGAATTGCTGACTCAAATTAGGCAAGTAACATCGACTCAGTTGGACGAAATCGATGCCAATATTCGCGATCAGATGAGCAATATGTCGCCACAGTTTGCTAGTGTACTGGCAAATAAGACGGGGGCGGAGCTGGAAAATGCTTTGGTCACAATTCAAGACAACTTAGAAATTGCCGATCCCCAGGTTGACAGGCTAAAGGAAACTATCGATAGTCGCAAGGCGGTAGTTGAGGCGAGTAAAGAACAGATTGCTTCGGTTAGAGAAGAGGGGAGGGCGTTGACGGCTGCTGCTTCTGGACGCAAGTTGGATTTAATCGAGCGAACCAATGCCACAGAAGCGATCGCCAAGGAAATTGCCACTAGAGATAAAAATATTGCCTTGTTGCAAGAAAATAACAAGATCGATTTTTTGCAGATTATTGGTGATGAGGATATTAAGGAGAAGATTCAGGCGGGTTTTGCTACAGCCGATACTGAGGTTAAAGAGCAAGTTGAGCAGTTGGCTCAAAACTTGCAGACTAGTTCCGAGCAGATTTTCAATGACGGTAAAGCAACTAATATTGCCGATGCAATTGGGCTGGGAGATGTTCAAAACAATCTGACTGCTCTAGAAGAAGCAGCGGCTAAATTAGATGAAATCAAAGAATTGGGACAGGCAGATCCAGAGGCGATCGCTTTAGTTGAAGAAAACCTCGCTCAAAGGAAAGAGCTAGCAGTAGCTACTGCTGCTGAAACTGCTGCTTTAAGAACTCAATCGGCATCACTAGCCCAACAGAATTTGGCGATCGGGGCTAATAACTTAGCTAAGGCACAGGCAATTGGTTTTACCGGGCCGCTAGCGGGATTAAACACCAAGTTAGCGGCAGCTTACTTTGCCGTCACCCAGGCTGCTAATACCAATACCGCAGCTAACGTTGCTAACACCTTGAGCTTAAAAGCCAGTGCGATCGCTACTAAAATTGCCGAGTTGGCTAAATTAGGATGGGCTGGAGCGATGAATATAGCTAGTGCTGCGGTCACTAAGTTGTGGCTAGCACTCGGCCCGATAGGACTTGCGGTTGCTGGCTTGACAGCAGCCTTTGTGGCTTTCTCAAAGATACGCGGTCACCTCAAGATGATGGAGGAGACTAGAGAGTCAACTAATAAGCTGTTGCATGATAGTGAAAAGTTTAAAAAGCAACTGAGCATGGCGAGTGAGCTAAAAAGCTTTGCTCGTGAACTGGGGGAATACAATCAAGAGGTCAATCAGGCGCTAGTTGATGCTAAAACAACGGGGGTAGGTGTGGCCGAAGCACAAGCAGATGTCGCCGCTCTAGCCGATTTTAATGTTGAGTCCCTAAGTAAGACAACTGACACTTTTGACAGGCTCAACAAGGTGGGGATGAATGGCTATATCGATCAGCTAGATAAAACCAGTGTTGCTTTAGTTGACTATAATTCTGCCTCCAACAAGGCTTTTGATAGCGTTACCGTTAACAACATGGTTACACAATCTAAGGCGGCTGCGGTGGGGCTGAAAAAGATAGCAGACAATGCCAGGTTAGCAGGGGATAATCTCAAGGCAATTCGTTTTGACAAGCTGGCTAGTAAAGCAGAAAAGTTTGCTGATAGTGGAGCAGCTATTCAAACTCAGTTTGAGAGTTCTTTGTCTAAAGAAGAGCGGAAGCAGTACGAAAAAGCACAGGAGAAGCTAGCTAAGGAGCGTCAGAAAATTACTGACTCTGCTATGGCGAAAAGAGGGCAAATTTCACAGGCCACTCAAGAGCGACTTCTCGATAACACGCCTTTCTTTATGCGTGATGATGTTAAAAATCGTAATGCCAAGATCAACGAGCAAAATGAAATCGTTCAGGGCTTGCAGCAGATTTCTAAACAAGTTGCATTTGAGAATGAAGCAATTGAAAATCAGATTAAGCGTAGTAAAGCTGGAGAACTACTAAGCGCTGCTTTTAAGCCAGATCCTGCTTTAATTGCCAAGAAAAAAACCGAACTGGATGTACTAACTAAAAATGAAGAGGCTGAACTCAAAGTCATCAAACAGTCTGAGACTGAATTAGCTAAGCTCAATAAGCAGGGGATTGACAGTACTGACTACAAGGAGCAAGAGAAAAGAGATCGGCTTGTAGAAGCAGAAAGAAAAGCTCGGATTCAGTTGCAGTCGATCTCGGCCGACAAAGATGCGGCTCAAAGCGCATATGATGACCTGATAACTCAGCGCGACACTCTCGGTCGTGGAGAAGAAATTATTAAAGAGGCTAAAGCAAATAAAACTGCTGCTGCCTTGACTACTGAAGCTTTCAAGGAACTCCAGCAAATTGAGAAAGACTCGGTGGATGAAGCTTCAAAAATCACCGATCGCGAAATTGCTAATTTAGAAGCTACTTTAAAGCTGCGTATAGAAAATAATACTATTACTCCTGATGAGATCGAGGGAATCGAAGGGCTAATTCAAGCCAAGAGAGACTTGAACAGTGCCAGAGAAGAAGAATACAAGGCACAGGAGAATAGACTCAAGGAAGCTCAAGCGGCCCTAGCGGCAATGGATCTCAACAATGCCGCCGTTTCGAGTAAAGATTTGATTCTACAGAATAATCGTGCCAGAGCTAAGATAGTTTCCGAGACTTTAGACGATTCCACCAAGGCTACTCAGGGCTACAAAGACTTTATGGCAGCAGTCGAGCAAGATAGCAATAAAATGCTGGAGTTGCCAGAAGCCTACAAGACCGCCTCTTTAAAAGCTTTCGATGCCATGAACAGTTCGATGCAAGCTGGAATGAATGCTACCAGTAGTTATCAAAGAAGGCAGTTGGCGATCGCTACTAATGGTTTGGCAGAATTGGCTACTAACGTTGACATTGTTGAAGAAAAAGGATTGGAAGCTGCTAGGGGTGCGGTGGACAAGGCGATTGAGAACGTGCAGATTCTTCAGGCTTCTGGTGCTTTGTCTCCCCAAGCGATCGCGACGATGTACGACCAGATTGAAAATGTCACTGCCAAGATTGGCTTGGTTGGTAAAGAAGGAGATATCAAGACTGCTGCTCAAATTGATGCTATTTTTGACGGTAAATTAGCCGCTCAACAGGAATACGTCAATCGATTAGTGGAAATAAACCGTCGGGCAATCGAAGATATCGCTCACTTGGAATCTGTCGCCCTGTTAACAGATCATCAAGCGCAAGAGGAAAGGTTCGATTTAGAAGTTAAAAATAACGATCTGCTTTATAACGCTGCTTCAGAGAGATATCGTAAGCTGGCAGCAGAAAGGGGATCTAGTACTAAAGAAGCGCTAGATGCTTATGGTGAGATGTTGGCAGCAGAACGTACCTTAGAAGTATCTCAGTTTCAGGAAAAACGAGCTGCCGAAACTAGAGCGTTGGAATTGGCTACTGCCAAACTTAATCTAGAAGTAGAGAAGACTATTTTAGGCTACTCCAGAGAACTGGATGAATTGCAGTTGGTTACCAGCGAACTGGAAAGACAGGAGAGATTGATTTCCGTTTATAACGAAGGACTGACAACTTCTTTAACCTTCTTGGATGAACTGTCTAAGATAATTGGCTCTAATGTCAAAAATGAGAATACCTTGGCTCAACTTAGAGAGCACAGCAGCGAGCGTAATCTAGCCATCCTCGATTTGCAGCAGCAACAGGAAGTAGCAGCGCAAAAGCGTCAACAAGAACAAAATCGCCTCAAGGCTCTGGAACTAGCAATTAACAATGATATTGCGATCGCCGAGAAGGATCGTGAAATTGAACTAGCTAAAAGCAATTTTGAGCAAGAGCAGAATAATCGCAAGTTGCGAGAGGATGAAATTGATGCTTTTAACTTAAAACTGGAGCAAATGCAACGAGAGCGATCGCTTTTAGATACTCGTCAACAAACTTTGCTCAAAGATTACCAAGCCGAGCAGAAAATTTCCGCAGAATCCTTGAGGCAGTTGGAGTTAAAGCAAGAACAGGCTAAGAGTTCAGGTGTACTAGATATTATTGGCGCTAAGTTAGACAAAATAACTGCTAAGTATAAAGAGCAGGAAAAAGTCAATTCAGCTATTAGCGAAAGCTTTAATAGTCGAGTTGGTTATGTCAACCAGATTTTAGGTGCAGTTGGCTCTGTAACCACTGACGAACAGGAACAGCAGCGCTTGGCACAGATTACTGCTCAAACCAAGCTCAAGACCCTACAGAGGCAGCAAGAGCTGGAAAGACAAACTTTAGCCTTGCAACAGGCGCAACAAGTATCTTTAATTCAACAAGAAAAAATTAAACTGAAGTTGTTAGCTCTGCAACAAAAGGCAGCGATCGCTGAAGATACTGGAAGCCTGATTAAAGCCAGAAAAGAAGGAGATGAAGATACAGTTAAAGCTCTTACAGCAGTACTAGCATCTCGCCAAGAAATTCTCGGTACTATCGGTGTTAGCGCCCAGTCCTTAGACCAAGAATTAAAAACCCAAAAGCAACTCAATCGACTGGAGCGAGAGAATTTAGACTTCAAACAAAAAGGCGATCGCTTTGCTGCTAGAGTTGAAGTCAATCAGACTAGACCAGAAGGGCAGGCTAAAAACAATGAGGCTCGAAGGTTACAAAGAGAAGGATTGAATGAAGTAGGACTTAGCGGTAGTGCCTTAAGACAGCAAAGTTTTAGAGCACCTACTGCCGATCTACCTGATGGTCTTACTATCAACCTGCCCAAGGGTTTGGATGTTGAGGGGATTATTAGTGATAGTACTACTGAGTTTTTTAATAGATTAGGTATAGCAAATCCTTTAAAACAAGATTTAACCTTAGAAAAAGAGTTTACTAAGGTCAAAGAAGAGATGCTTGGGTCGGGCAGGCGTAAAACGATTTTAGATTACGTCGATCCTGCAACTATAGAGCAGTTTAAAAAAGAATTTGGCTTCGGCGGCACACCTACTACTTCCAAGATCGATCCAGCCTTGCAGCCTGCTGTTGTCACGCCACAAGGTCAGATCGGTGTTAGCCAGGTAGTTACCACTCCTTCTCCTCAAGCATCTAACAGTTTTTTAGAGCAGGCTAAGGCTGGCGATCTTTTAGCTGCCGTCAAAGAGCAGTTAGAGGTTCAGAAGCAACTAGTGTCAGAGTTAAGAAAACAAAAAGGAGATATGTATAACGAGATTGCGATTAATGTTGCTGATGCGAGTGTGGGAGCGAATGAGATTGGCGATATATTTTTAAATAAGTTTGACAGTATTTTAACTCAGGCTGAAAATGGGTTCTAGCAACTCCAGTCCTCGATAGCCAACCCAGCAATCTTCTCAAAGTGCTTGGTATTACTGGTTACAACTACAAAATTGTGGTGGAGCGCGATCGCGGCAATCATTACGTCCTCCAGGCTGATTGGAGTTCCGTCTTTTATTAGTTGATGCTTAATCACTGCTGCAATCATTGCCGAATCTCGATCGAAATCCAAGCAGCCTATTTGCCCAAGCAGTAAATCCAATTGCCCTGCGTAAGCTTTCCTCAATTGAGGTTTTTTGATTAGTCCATATTCCAGTTCAAACTTACTAATCGAAGTGGTGTAAATAGTCTCGAAAGAGATTTGCCGAAAGCGATCAATAATCTTTTGATCGCCTCGAAGATAATCTGAGATTGTCGTAGTGTCTAAGACGTACATCAAAAAATATCTCCGCGATCGACTAAAAAGCCTCGGTCTAACTCCAGATCGAAGCCAACTTTAGGTACGCCCTGCCAATTGAGAACATCTTCGTGCCATTGCGATCGCTTTTGTTTGTCCAAAAACTCTTCGATCGCCTTAACGATTAATCTGTTTTTAGAAATCTTGTGTGTTTTTAAGTACGTCTTTAAGCGATCGTCTATTTCATCGGGAATATGTATTGATGTGTTCATCGTTTTTCTGGTAGGTTTTGCTGTTATTATACCAGAAAAAATGCTTGAGGTGAAACTCGCGATCGCTGATTTTGTCAGTTAAAGCTCTCAAGTTAAGACTAATTGCCAGTTTCCATTCCCAATAATATTGCTTCGCTCCAAGGAGTTAGTTCGGGAGACTCTTGCGTTCCCAGGTAGTGCAAAAACCATCTCAGGTGGATGTCCTCATTCTTGGATTCTTGCAATTGGAAGCGGATGCGATTTAATCTTTCTACCAGCGATCGCGCTACATCGGGATCGGCTTTGGGTAAGACTGAGAAATCATTGCGATGTACTTCGGTCTTTGCTCCGTTCCATGCCAGCAAGTCGTAGCTATTTTCGTTCACACCGACAATTTGCGCCCAACAATTGTGGAACACTTTCAGTTCAGGATTATGCTGTCCTGAAATTCTGACTACCGTGCCGCATCTCAACTTGCCTTCTTCTGGTTTATACTTTGCGCTACTTTCCATGTTCTCTTGCTCCCATACTATTTGTCTGACTATTTTAGCAGTAGGTACGCCACCTGCTTTTTCTACTGCTAGCTGCCAATAGCGGATGCGCTTTTCTGGCTTGAACTTGGCGAGAGGGCGCACTTGCCATTCGCAGGCAGGTAGAATTTTTTCAGACTCATTAAATTTTGGGAACGATTCGTTTCCATTTTTCGAGTCAGTAGATTTTGGGAACGATTGGTTGTCATTTTCAGGTTCAGTAGATTTTGGGAACGATTCGTTCCCATTTCTAATTTGGCAATATATCTCAGCACCTATTATGTGGTAGTTAACTATACGCCTAGTAAAACCTAGCTCTCTTTGGCAAAACTCCTCAAAAGTGTCGTAGTTAATGCGATACAGTCGTTTGTTGCGGATTGAAGCGATCGCCAATCCTGAAGCCACAAAAGCTGTCTTAGGAATGGAAGTTAGCCATTGGAAGTCTGCCCGATCTTGTTCGGAAAACATATCTGGTGCTACATCTTCAGAGATTTTAAGATCTTCGGCGATCGCATCCAAAAGCATGTAACCCTCTAGATGTTCGTATACCTTACCATCAGTCACCAAAGCGTTAAGCAGCGATCTTACTTCACCAACGGAAACTTCTAAGCCTTGCTCTTCAAGGTTCATGGCTAGCTCGACAGGATGCCAGACTTGAGAACCGGAAGTCAGGGCGGACATTATCGATTGCTGTAATGCTATATTAATTGACATAGTTAAATTTTTAATTGGAACAAAGCTTATTTAATAGCGATTGTTTTCTATGCAAAGTTCACGATCGCTATTTTTAAACTTTGATTAATACTACCATTTTTTTGCCCTGTGAACACAGCATTAAAATTCTAAAATAGTTAAATTATATTTATGGCTAATAAAAACCCTAGAACAGATCAAATATCAGCCTATGCTTTTAAAACAGAAAGAGAAGAATCTTGTACAGCTTCTTTAAACGTAAGAGTTCCACCGTCCTTGCTGGCTAAACTCAAAAAGAAAGATAACTGGCAAGAGTTCGTTCGAGAGGCGATCGCCGAGAAGCTGTGCAGCTAGTTGATTTTGGGAGCGCATGTTGCTATTATTCGGATCGAGAAAGAAATTTCCAAGAAATCAATCAAAAACCGAGGACTCTTGCCCTCGGTTTTTGATTTTGTAGACAATTTGTCTACATTTCTACGCCGACTTCAATACCCGGTAGTTCACTCAATTGGGCATCAGACAGAGGATCGCCGCCAAAGTTGTCGTATTGTTGAATTAAAGCTCCAGCAAAAGGAGCATTGTAACCAGTACCGACTTCGTTAGAAACGAAATCACTACGCAAATCGTTATAAGCAGAGTCACTGGCATCAGTTGGGCCACCGACGATCGCCCCGAATAAAGTGTGTTCGGCAACACTGTCGGCAGGGCTATTGGGGTCGGGGTTAGAACCTCTGTGGTGAGGACTTTGAGGATAGTTGTCACCAAAGCCAATCATATAGCTGAAGTTGCTAGGATTGTCGCCCAGAATATAATCTACTTGGTTAGAAGCGAAATCAGAGTATCCTTGGTTAAACTCAACAGTGTCACTATAAAGTTCTGCCAAGAAAGCGGTAGCGCTAGTAGTTGCGATACTACCCCAGTCAGCGCGATGGGCAAAACCGCCCTCGGTGTAGTCAATTTCTCCTTCACCAGCCACCCAGTTGTCCAGCCAGCTTTTAGTCTGATCCTTATAAAAAGAATCATCGCTAATTTGAGCGAGAATTGTCGCAGCCGCATAGGATGAATCATCAGCCGCCCAAGACCAGTCACCTAGACCACCCTGTCCATTTTTAAAATAGTCCTCCGCTTTAGACAGATAAGAGTCTTCACCAGTAACCTTAGCGATCGCCGCTGCGCCATAAGCCAGCTCATCAGTATAACCGCTCCAAGAAGTATAAAAAGGACTTGCTTGAGGGACACTATCAGAGTATTTACCTTGGTGGGCTTCGGCAAATTCATATAAAGCCTTGGCGTTATCTAACAATTCGTCAGCATATTGATCGTCAACTCCTCTAAACAATTCAGAAGAGAAAGCTAGAGTGGCTGCTGTAGAAGCAGCTACGTCACTACCAGGACGATCGGCATCAATGTAAAAAGCATTCCGAGTTGTGTTGGCTTCAACAGACTCAGGACTTCCCCAATAACCGTGATCGTTGGCAACACCTCCTTCACCAACTTGAACCCAGAATTTTTGTGTCTTGCCGCTATCGTCTGTTTCATGTGCTTTGAGAAAATAATCAGTACCGTGCTTAACTGTTTCTAGTAACTCTTCAAATTGCCCCGATTGCTGATAAGCATCTTTGTACTCGATACCACCCAAAGCCAGCATACCGATCGCATTTGACATAGGTTGACCGAATTTTACATGGTCACCAGCATCAAAATAGCCTCCTTCTAGATCTACGCCTTGACTTGCTCCATCATTAAGCGTAGAGTCACTACGCCATTCGACTCGGTTGTTAGGGCTTAACTCTCCACTTTGGTTGGCCTCATAAAATAAGAAGTTTTTCTGTAGCGCCTCTCCATAGTTAAACTGACCCGTCATTGGGCGAGACAGGTCACTTGTTCCTAAGATAGGAGCTGAATCGTTAAGAAGACCAGTATCTTGTTGCCACTCCCCCGTTCCAGGGTTTAAAATAGTATCAGGGTTAATTAAACTAGTGTCACTATCATTTTCTTGGTCGGGAGTTGTTGCTGAGTTTGGACAAACAAATGAAGTATCTGTACTTGGCACAGGTACTTGAATCGCTTCAGTATTATCCTCGGTTTCTATTGGACTGGTTGCACCCACTCCAGTGTTAGTTCCGATGCTTTGACTGGCTAACTCAGCTAAAGGACTAAAAGAAGCATCTAAGCCTCCTCCCAGTAAATCTGCAACCGAATTTTGATCTGTCATTTTAATTTACCTTCTTGCTTGAAACAGTTGATTAATTCGCGATCGCCTTTATTCTTTCGGGCGATCGCTTTTTGTTAGGTAGTAAGTAGTAAGTATCTTTTTCAAGTCAAGAGTCAAAAGTCAAGAGTCAAGAGTTTGAAATATTTACTTTTGACTTTTGACTCCTAACTTTTGACTTTTGAACTACTACCCACTACTTGATTTCTCCCATTTGTCAAATTGCACTTCCACAAATTTAAAAATCTTAACAATTTCTTCTTTATTTATTGTAATATAAAAGTATACATTCTGCAATAAAAACTTTAAGATGGACTTTAAGTACTTGGAAAGTGAGATTTGCGTACCGAACAAAACCCTTTACTGTCAGCAGTTATCGATCTCTGCGCTAAGAGAATTACAGTCGGTTCTCAAGTCGGTTGGATACTACAGCGGTGGGATTGATGGTATTTACGGAATCAATACCTTAAATGCGATCGCGGCTTTTAAAAAGGATAGCTATCTCAATCGTCCGACAGAAATTGGCAAGGGAACTGTAGAGGCGTTAAAGAAGTTAGGCGATCGCGCCAGTGTAGTCAAAGAAGAGCAGGTTACGGCGACCAAGCCCGTGATTAATACTCAGGCAGGAAAACAGACGGGTAAGTCAGTAATGTTGCCAGGTAATATCAGAGTGCATGAAAACGAGTGGATTATACCTGGCGTACCCTTAACCTGGGGAGAAATGACCAAGGGGTTGACTAGGATACCCGTTTCGACTGAAGTGGTGCAAAACATCATCGGGGTGACTAAAGCATTTGCCCAGGTAAGAGAAGATATTAATTTACCATTGCGAATTAACTCTGGTTATCGTCCGCCAGAATTGAAAATTGGGGCAAGCAAATCGCAGCATAAATTAGGCAATGCGATCGATGTTTGTCCTATCAATGGCGATTTAAATCGACTTTGGGAGGTTGGAGTTAAAAGCAGTGCGATTGGTTTGGGCAGGGGGATGCACTTGGGTTTTGTACACCTGGATTGGCGACCTAATAGCAAGCGGGTGGTTTTTTCGTACTAGTTGAGTAGCAAAAGTAGTTTTTTAAGATCGTACTCATACAATTCAAACAGCGATCGCACTCCCAAGCGCTCTCGGTAAAAATAATACTGATCGTAATAACTGTATCCAGTCTGTTTGAAAGCACGGGTAGCTTCTTGAACTAATTCAAGTTGCCCTGGATAATCTATTCCTAAAGGAGGTCTTTGTCTGGCATTGTGAATTAAAGAGCACCTGGGACACATAAATAACTCTGTGGTGGTTAAATATGACCCAGAAGCTCGATTTGCCACTGCTATCAAGTCACCCGTGTCTTCTAAAGATACTCCTTCAAAAGTAGAAACAAGAGTATCTATTTTGGGAGCACCGATACAACATGGTTTTATTCGGGGAGGATCGGTAAACAAAAACTCCTTGGGGATACTAATCTCCACAGGAGCAATACCCCTAAATACATAAAGATCCCGCATCAGGCGATCGCTAAATCGGATTAGATGCGGAAAATTTTGCTTGAGCAAAGCAATATCAATTGTCAGTTCGTATTTTCTCAGGAACAATGTAATACTTCGGTATTTTTGTACTATTCTACATTATGTTGATGGCGATCGGACAAAGCTCTACTTGCATTTAGAGTTTTAGTTCGACGAAGATTTTCTGCTTCTAGCAAATCTAAATATTCATGAGTCAAATATCGCGGTTTATTTTGTTGCCAATTTTCCTGTCGATATTGAACTTCAGCCTTGGTGCTAACATTGCCACCCTGCCCCCTCCTCACCTGAAAATTAGCTTTTGCAGTCGCCGTCGGAACTACTCTAGCTGGTTCGTAGCCCAATGTCAAAGGAGTAATCTCACCTTTGCTAACTAGATAGTCTTCCCAGAGATCTTGAGCGCGCACAAAATCATTCCTAATCTCTGCTTTGAGATTAGGAAGATCGATGGACATTCCTTGCGACTGCTTTCTTTGAGCTATTATCCAGCCGAGGAAACTGCGTTTAATTTTAAATGACGATTCCATCCAAGGGTCTTTAGCGATCGATTTAAAAGTACCTTTAAAGGAATGAAACGGTCTACCTTTAATTTCTGGATCGTTGGGGTCGATGCCCAACTGTCTGAGTTGGTCGATCTGGTCGAAGCCAAGCATTATCTAACCTCTTCAACGAAATCCTGAAGATCTTCATTGTTGTCTACCAGGTCTTCACTCAACTCTTCTGTTTGCTCGGCAAGGTTCTGTAAACGATCGAGTTCGGGTAGGTTTACTTTTTTCTTTTTAGCGACATCTTGAGTCTTCTGAATGGACTTAGTGAGGCGACCAATTTGTTCATTCTGTTCGGCGATCAGGCGATCGCTTTGAGCCAAGGTTTTCCCCAGAGCGATCTGAGTGCTGCCACTGCTAAAGGATAAAGTATCAGTGCTGGCAATTTTCACCCCGGCGCCGATACATAATGGCAACAGCAAGATCGTTAGACAAAAGAGCCAGAAGTCAGGCAACTGTTTGATTTTGTCGATCACGAAAAGCATCAAATTTGTCCGTTCATTTTTTACTAACATTTGCTAACAAATTGAAAAATTCTTGCTTCAACTAGGGTCGTCGGCGACTTCCTATCCACAAGCTTGAGTTTGGCGGTGACTCCACCTACTTAGATTTATGCTGGCGTTCCAATCTCGGTCGATAAAAGAACCACAGCCAACACATAGAAACCATCGATTGGATAGCTTTAACTCTGGGTTATGCCAATTGCAATTACTACAAGTTTTGCTCGAAGGAAACCAGCGATCTGCAATAATTAACTTGCTGCCATACAGTTGACACTTGTATTCTAATTGTCTTCTGAACTCGTAGAATCCCATGTCAGCAATAGCCTTTGCTAACTTGCCATTTTTTAACATTCCCGACACATTTAAATCCTCGATTACTATCTGGCTGTGGTTCTTGGCTAGATAAGTAGTGAGTTTGTGAAGCGTATCTTTGCGGATGTTGGCTATTTTAGCGTGTAGCTTGGCTATTTTTAATTGGGCGCGCTTCCAATTGTTAGAACCAATTTTCTTATTTCGGTTTAACCATTGAAGTCGAGCAAGTCTTTTGAAGTAACAGCGATATGGCATCGGGCTATTGAAAGAAAAGCCCGTACTCAGATAAGCCAGGGTTTTGACTCCTAGATCGACCCCTACAACGTCTACTGATTTAAAAGTCGATTCTGGTTCGACTTCAATCTTGTAAGAAATATACCAACTGTCTGCTTTACGAGTTACAGTTACTGACTTAGGCTTATAACCATAAGGCAAACGTTCGTATGTCTTGACTACACCAATTTTCGGTAGCTGAACCTTGAAATGGTCAACTACTTTAATTGTGCCATCTAAGGTAAAGCTATCGTTGCGTCCTTTCTTTTTAAATCTCGGCGGTTTTGATACTTTCTTGAACGCTCTAGCCCATGCTTCTCTTAGCTGCCTTAAAGCAAATTGGGGCGCACACTTAGATGATTCGTAGTACCAAGGATACTCAGGTTTTACCATTGCCACCAACCATTTATGTAGATCGATAGCAGATGGAAACTTAATTTTTTCCTTTGGATTATCTCGATTGTTATCTAAGATTTGCTTGGTTAAGCGCAACCCCCAATTCCAGGCATGACGAGCCACACCAGCGTGTTTTGCCATTTGTGTTCGCTGCTTGTTATTAAGTTTGAGCTTAGTCTTGAATCCTAGTAACATAGTAATATTGTACAGCAATATTACAGCAGATGAAAAGACTAGATATAAGAATTTCAGATGAAGATAAAGCGGTCTTAGACGCATACTGTAAACAAAAAGAAATTACTCAATCTGATGCTGTTAGAACTTGGATTCGTGGCTTGAAGCGAAAGTTAAAAAAGGTGAGCAATGGTTAGCATTTAACTAACTGTTAACTAGCCCCCGAGATACTTGAACTAGAGGAAGAACTTGACCGATCGCTTGGTAGTTTTAGGATTAAAAGCCAGACTATAAAAACTACGGATTATGTCCGTCAAGAGTGTGAGAGCCTAATCGAGCAAGCTATATATGCAACCCAATAAAGGCGTCAAAACCTATTGAAAACGTTGCATACGATCGATACCATAATCTAAAACTCTACCTTTAGAAACATTAACTCGACGTTTTGCAGGTACATGGTTTTTACGGTGTTGGTCGTTTCTATAATTAGCAGCTCTTTCTTTAGTATCTTCGCCCTTATAGAATTTTTTCGTCATCGAAGCATTATTAGCAGCCGTTTTTTTATCAAGATAGTTATTTCTGGCTTGTGATACCAGCACTTTTTTTCTTGATAATCGTTCAGTGTTATTCTTATTTACCGCTACTTTAGTTTTACGTACTAATCTACGTCCTAAAACTCCAACATCTGTATTGAGGGTTTTTTTAATGTTTGATAAATTCATTAGGTTTTTTTTTAATTAAATAATAGGGAATTGCTGCCCAGTAATCGTGTCGGGGACAGAGCTATTGGAAATATCAATTCTCTTTAGAGTTACTTTTTGACCAAAAATATCGGTGACTAAGAGATCCTGCACACCATTAAGAGGGTAATTGCCTTCCATTTCAAAGCGATTATCAGACTCGCGGTTGAGTCGGATTAAACTACCGTCAGTTTTAATTAACTCAACGCTTTTAATCGGATAGCGATGATTGTTCAACCTGGTGGCTGCATAGTAAGGACTTGTTCCAGTAATAGTTTCGACGACAATACCATCACCAATTCTGTGACCATAAGCTGTTACGTAATCATCAGGTGGGCTAACAAGCTGATAGTTAATGTTGACTATCCCATCAACGGGATCTGCTACCAAAGCAAAAGCTTCAGCACTCATATCCATGCCGTCTGCTCTTTCCACCAACCGATCGATTACCTGGACGATAATTGGAGCTGCGCCATCTCTTTGTTTAGAGCCAGATACTTCCATGAAAGCACCACTGGCTTCTGAACCATTCCACTGAATATTATTGATGGCTACAACCTTGTGTAGTTGGTCGCCAGGGGGAATATCGAACCCTGAATTACCTAAACCACCAGCAGGATTTGCTGCATCATAAAATGTAGCTCTTCCCTGATATGGTTGATTAAGCTTTAATTCTGGAGTCAGGTCGGGATTTTCATAAGTATATATACTCTCATGAATGCTAGAGCTATCAAAAGTATAACCATTTAGTTTATAGTTTTGGGGTTTCGTGGTAACCGAACCATCCCCCGTGAACCCAAAAGTGACAGTTTTTCCAGCGACAATTTCTCTATTCCAAGCAGCATGAGCGATCGCATAGTTGCCGTTTTGGTTCTGCTCGATCGCTGCATCCCAAATGTTATTGATTTGGTTGGGAAAATCGAATTTTAAACCCCAGCTATCAATATTGCGATCGCTGGTATTGGTGATGGATATCGAGCCTTGAAAGCCACTACCCCAATCTTTGATGAGAGAAAAATTGACATCGGCGGGAATTTCAGCACGATGATTGGAAATTTCTTTTGACATTTTATTTACTTAAATAACTGTTTAGAACAGGCAATAGCCCGAGAATGAAAGAAGCGTTGTAGCTTATGCCCATTTCGTTACGGACATAATCATCTCTTTTATCTTCGTATTTACCGTCAAGAGATTGACCACCCACCAAGGCGCCTACCAATAAATTACGATTATCCTCGTTCGCTCCTGCATTACCCGCAGAACCTCTATGGTGAACTCGTTTAGGATAGTTATTGCCATAACCAATGACAAATGAACGATTTAAACTATTATCGCCTAATGCATAGTTGACGTGAGCGATCGCTGCGTTTAAATATTCTGGTTTTTTCTCGACATGCTCCGAATACCAGGCTAAAAGACCAAAAGTACTTAATCCTTGAGTGAGAGTAGCCCAGTCATTAATGGCACTAAATTTGCCATCGATTTTTCTTACTTTATTAGTACCGTTTAGCCACCATTGTGACAGATTATTCTTAATCATGTCGTTGTAGAGGGGTTTTTTGGTGGTATAGGCAAGATAAAATAAACACAAGTAGCTCCAGTTATCAGGGATAAACATCCATTCTGAAATATAAACTCCCTGCTTGTAGTAGTTTTCAGCATTATTTAAGTAGCCTGTATCGCCTGTAGCCATATACATACACACAGAAGCTGCTGCCAAGTCATCTATAAACCCGCTGGAGGATTGATATACACCTTGAGCGGGGTATTTAGCAGGACTGACAATAGCGTATTTATAAGCCGTTTTAGCGTGCCAGAGAAGTTTGTTGGCATATTCTGAGTCTTCATCTTTATACATCAAATAACCTAATGCAAAGGAAGACACCATGGCGCAGGCAGGTTCTGTGCCTCTAGTTTGCTGGTTAATTTTATAGGAGACGCGACTTAATTAAAATTTTATAGGACAACGCGGTACATAAATGTATAATTGAGTGAGTGAATTAGGAAAATATCATCGCACAATATGTCACCCCCAAGAAAGCAACTCAAGCTCTTGGAGTT
>JACCDR010730511.1_pt1 | contig 21216 bp, 18 predicted proteins | sample 7446431 | NCBI WGS metagenome assembly JACCDR01 (sample SAMN15323443, study PRJNA562643) | freshwater metagenome | isolation source: river surface water | place: USA:Blue River Watershed | collected 2017-08-17 | reverse complement strand
CGCCCCGCCGACGAACTTTGGGTGTGCCTCTTCGGTCAGCATGAAGCGGCAAGAGCGCCAGAGCGGCTCGAAGCCCGAGTCGGCCAGCGCGCCCCGCTGGAACTTGCCATCGCGGTCGGTGAAGTAGGTGAACATGTAGAAGGCCAGCCAGTCCGGCGTATCTTCATTGAAGGCTTCGAGGATGCGCGGGTTGTCTTCCGAACCCGAATGACGGTGCAGCATCGCTTCGGCTTCCTCGCGACCATCGCGGCCGAAGTACTTGTGCAGCAGGTAGACCATCGCCCACAGGTGGCGGCCTTCCTCGACGTTGATCTGGAAGAGATTGCGCAGGTCGTACTGCGACGGGCAGGTCAGGCCGAGGTGACGCTGCTGCTCGACCGATGCCGGCTCGGTGTCACCCTGGGTGACGATAATGCGGCGCAGGTTGGCGCGATGCTCGCCGGGCACGTCCTGCCAGGCCGCTTCACCCTTGTGCTCGCCGAAATTCACCTGGCGACCTTCATCGGCCGCGGCCAGGAAAATGCCCCAACGATAGTCAGGCATCTTCACATGGCCGAATTGCGCCCAGCCATCCGGCGTGGTGCTGACCGCGGTGCGAAGGTAGACATCGAAATTCTGCGAGCCATCCGGGCCCATGTCATTCCACCATTGCAGGTAGTTCGGCTGCCAGTGCTCGAGCGCGCGCTGCAGCGTGCGGTCTTCCGACAGGTTGACGTTGTTGGGGATCTTGTCGCTGTAATTGATCGAGCTCATGGGGTCTCCTCGCTATCGCCTGAATGGGGTGTTTATTAATTTTCGTGGGTGTGTGTCGCGTATCCGGATGCTGCTGAAGCTGCTGCGTCAGACGCGGTCGAAATCGAACTTCGATTTGTTACCGCTGCCATAGACCTTCAACGCGCCCAGTTCGCCAACGGCGTTCGGACGATTGAAAATCCAGTTCTGCCATGCCGACAGGCGGCCGAAGACGCGCGTCGCCATGTTTTCCTTGCCGTTGAAGCGCAGGTTGGCTTCCATGCCAGTCAGCGCATCGGGCGACATGCTGGCGCGCTCTTCGAGCGCCATGCGAATTTCATCGGCCCAGTCGATGTCATCGGGGTTGGATGTCACCAGGCCCAGCGCCAGCGCAGCATCAGCATCCAGCGGCTGGCCGATCTGTGCCTTGGCCGCGCCGATCTGCGCCTCGTCTTCATAGAAGCGGCGCGCGAGGCGCGACTGGCCGGTGACCATGGGCAGCAGGCCGAAGTTCATGACCGAGAGTGTCAGCTTCGGCGCCTGCTCCGGTGCATCGGGCAGCGCCAGCATGTAGCTACGGTCAGCGGCAAAGGCCAGCTCGGCCAGCGTGCCGGCAAAGCACGAACCTTCGTCAATCAGCGCGAACAGGCTGCGCGAGGACACGTCGATGCGCCCGAAGGTACGGCGGATCAGGCCGATGGTCTCGCGCACCAGCCAGTGCGACTGGTGGGCTTCCATGACCTTGTCGCAGGCGAGCACGGCTTGTGCGTCGCCGGCTGTCTTCAGCAGCCAGGTGCCGATCTCGATTTCATGGGTGCGCAGGTGCAGGATCGCGTCATCGAGTTCGCGCGCCATCTGCAGCGGCCACCAGTGGACACCGGCGGCTTCGATGCCGGCGATGTCGGATGGCTGCTCAGACGACGGGGCCTTGACGGGGATGGTCGCATTGCGAGCGGCGCGGTCGATCTTGACCGATACGTATTCATACTCGGCACCGTTATCGCTGAACTCGCGCTTGAGCGGGGTCAGCTTCACGCCCTTGCCATTCGCAGGACGATCGCTCTGCTCGGCCAGCTGTTGCGCGCGTGCCCGCACGACGTCGGCAAATTGCGCCGGCTTCGCGATGGCGTCGACCAGCTTCCAGTCCTTTGCACGCTGGCCGCGCACGCCTTCGGAGGTGGTGCAGAAGATATCTGCATGATCATGGCGCACCTTGCGCTTGTCGGTCAGGCGCGTGAGGCCGCCGGTGCCCGGCAGCACGCCCAGCAGCGGTACTTCCGGCAGGCTGACGGATGACGAACGGTCATCCACCAGGATGATTTCGTCGCACGCCGCCGCCAGTTCATAACCGCCGCCGGCGCAAGCGCCATTGACGGCGGCGATGAACTTCAGGCCCGAATGCTCGCTCGAGTCTTCGAGGCCGTTGCGGGTTTCGTTGGTGAATTTGCAGAAGTTGACCTTCCACGCATGCGTCGACTTGCCAAGCATGAAAATGTTCGCGCCCGAGCAGAAGATGCGGTCGCGGCCGCTGGTGACGACCACGGTACGCACTTCCGGATGCTCGAAACGGATGCGCTGCACGGCGTCGTGCAGTTCGATGTCGACGCCGAGGTCATAGGAATTGAGCTTGAGCTTGTAGCCATCGCGCAGGCCGCCGTCTTCGTCGACCTTCATCGTCAGCGTGGCGATGGGACCATCGGTGGCCAGTGTCCAGTGGCGGTACTGGTCAGGCGAGGTCTCGTAATTGACGACGAATCGGTCGGTGGTCGGCGCGCTCATGGGTCTCCTGTTGCATTATTCTGCATTTACTTGGTCTTGACGCACTATATTGCAGTTTTTGCGACCGGTCAACGCCAAGTCCTGCAATGACGCGCAATCCCCTGCAGTTTGCAGGGATGTTGGCTTTGCAAGCCGTCATCTGGCCTCGTGCCCCACCCTGTTCAGGGGGCAGCAGCGTAAATGAAGGTTCAGGCGTGGACGCCGACGTGATCGAGCAGGCGCTCGAACGCGACCTCGGTGCTCATGTCGCTGGTGTCGAAGGTCTTGTCGGCCTTGGAATAGAACTGGGCGCGGCTTTCGAGGATGCGCTTCAAGTCATCCATCGCCTCATGATTGCCGGCCATCGGGCGACGGTCGCCCTGCGCGAGCACGCGGCTCATGTGATCCTCGGGCGAGGCCTTGAGCCACACCGTATAGCAGTGCGACAGCAGCAGGTTGAAAGTCGCCGGTTCGGACACGATGCCGCCCGGCGTGGCGATCACCACTTGCGGATGCTGGCGGATCACTTCTTCCAGCGCGCGCTGCTCATAGCGGCGATAGGCTGCCTGCCCGTACAGCGCATGAATCTCGGCGATGCTGCAGCCGGCCAGCAATTCGACATGCTGCGAGAGCTCGATAAAAGGCACGTCCATCGAGGCTGCCAGCATGCGGCCCAGGCTGGACTTGCCGGCGCCGCGCAGGCCGATCAGGGCAATGCGCTGGCGACGGCTCGATTCGCTGGTGGTGGAGGCGAACAGGTCGCCCAGCACCGCCCGTGCCTTCGCCATCTCTTCATCGCTGCGACCGCGCAGGATTTCGCGGATCATCAGCCAGTCGGGCGAGGAAGCCGTCTCGTCGCCGGTCATCTCGGCCAGCGAGCAATTGAGTACGCTGCACAACTGGCGCAGGAACTGTATGGATGCATTGCCGACGCCGGATTCGACGTTGGCCACATGACGCTCAGACACATCGGCCAGCTGCGCCAGCGTCTTGCGCGTCAGGCCGCGGCGCGCACGCAGCAGCTTGACCCGCTCGCCCAGCGCGGCTAGGAAGGGATCCTTTTCGGTATCGTTGGTCATGGTCATGGTTTGGGCTTTTCGTAGCGGCTTTCTTGACGCACGCAACATATTGCATTTACCATCAGCGCCAGATGCATTATAAATTCATGCCCCAAAATGAACAAAATAAATCAAGGGGCGAGGAGACCATTCAATGGGGCAACCCGAATTCCAGCAGCTCATTGCGGGGCTGGCGGCCGAGATCGCCGGTCGTCCACTCGATGCCTCACTGGCCGAGCATCTCAACAGTCGGCACGGGGCCGGCAGCCCGCTGTTCCGGCAAATCTTTGACGCCTGCCAGGCCGGCATCGCCGCCGGCTGGATGTGCAAGCATGAAGGCGGGGGCATCCGTTACGGGCGCGTGATCAAGGCACTGCCCGAAACCCACGGTTTTTCAGTCGACGTGGTCGACATGGACAATATCGTCGGCCCGCACCACGTGCATCCTGAAGGCGAGATCGACCTCATCATGCCGCTGACCGAGGACGCGCAGTTTGATGGCCACCCGGCCGGCTGGTGCGTGTACGGCCCGGGCAGCGCGCACAAGCCGACAGTCTCGAACGGACGCGCGCTGGTCCTCTACCTGCTGCCGCAAGGCGCGATCGAATTCACCAAGGCAGCCGCGTAAGCGCTGCCCCACCACGGGAACCCCCATGACGACTTTCCTGAACAATTACCTCGGCGGCCAATGGCAACAGGGCGGCAGCGCCGTCCACACGCTGCGCGATCCCATTAGCGGTGAAACGCTGGCAGCGACCGGAGGCGCGGCGCAGGGCCTGAAAGAAGGCTTCGCCTTCGCGCGCAGCGAAGGCGCCAAGGCGCTGCAGGCGATGAGCTATGGCCAGCGCGCAGCGATGATGGCTGACATGGTGAAGCTGCTGCAGTCGAAGCGCGACGATTACTACGCGATCTCGCTGGCCAACTCCGGCACCACCAAGGCTGACTCCGGGGTCGACGTCGATGGCGGCATCTTCACGCTCGGCTTCTACGCGAAACTGGGCGCCGCGCTTGGCGATGCCAGGCCCCTGAGCGATGGCGCAGCGGCCGTGATGTCGAAGGACCAGTTGTTCCAGTCGCAGCACCTGATGGTGCCGATCCGCGGCCTGGCGCTGTTCATCAATGCCTTCAACTTCCCGAGCTGGGGCCTGTGGGAAAAGGCCGGCCCTGCTCTGCTGTCCGGCGTGCCGGTGGTGGTCAAGCCGGCCACGGTCACGGCATGGCTCACGCACCAGATGGTGAAGGACGTGGTCGACGCCGGCATCCTGCCGCCGGGCGCGATCTCCATCGTCTGCGGCAGCTCGGCCGGCCTGCTCGACGCGCTGACGCCCTTTGATGTGCTGTCGTTCACCGGCTCGGCCGACACCGCCGCCACCATTCGCGGCCATCACGCGATCGCGCGCGATTCGGTGCGCAGCAATATAGAAGCCGACAGCCTGAACGTGAGTATCCTCGGCGAAGATGCGCAGCCGGGTGATGAGGTCTTCAACCTCTACGTCGACAATCTGGTGCGCGACATGACGATCAAGAGCGGCCAGCGTTGCACCGCGCCGCGCCGCGCGCTGGTGCCGAAGGCGCTGATGCATGCAGTGGGCGAGGCTGCGGCTGCGAAGCTCGCGGCAATCCGCGTTGGCAACCCGCGCAATGCCGAGGTGGCGATGGGCTCGCTGGTCAGCCGCGAGCAGTACGACTCGGTACAACAAGGACTGGCGCTGCTGAAAGGCGAATCCAGCGTGCTGTTCGACGGCAGCGCACAACCGCTGCTCGATGCCGACAGCACATCGGCTTGTGTCGCACCCACCCTGCTCGGCGTGCGCGACGCCGATGCCGCGACGCTGGTGCACAACCACGAAGTGTTCGGCCCGGTCTCGTCGCTGATTGGCTACCGCGATACCGCGCATGCGATGGACATCGCCCATCGCGGCCTGGGTTCGCTGGTGGCATCCGTGTACAGCGCCGACAACGCGCTCATGGCTTGCTGCGCCAACGAGCTGGCGACCTCGCATGGCCGCGTGCACCTGGTCAGCCCGGAAGTGGCCAAGACCCAGACCGGCCACGGCAATGTGATGCCGGCATCCATCCATGGCGGCCCCGGCCGTGCCGGCGGCGGCGAAGAACTGGGCGGCCTGCGCGCCCTGGGCTTCTACCACCGCAAGAGCGCGATCCAGGGGCCGGCCGCAGCGCTGGAGCTGGCAAAACAGGGAAGCACCGCGCTTACTTACTGATCGCGCACCCGCAAGGGCAGCATGCGCAGAGACGCGGCGCCCGAAGACAAAATGACGGCAGCCATACGACACATAACAACGCTGCCGCAGGAGGAGACAACATGCACACAGAGCGTATGCCGCCGCCGGCGCGCTTCAACTTCGCTCGCCATATCCTGGCCGTCAATAGCGGCCGGCACGGCAAGCTCGCCTACCGCGACGACAAGACCAAACTCAGCTACGGCGAGCTGGACCAACGCGTGCGGCGCTTTGCCGCCGGATTGCTGAAGCAAGGCGTACAGCCCGAGCAGCGCGTGCTGCTGGTGATGCACGATACCGTTGACCTGCCGGTGGCCTTCCTCGGCGCGCTGTATGCCGGCGTGGTGCCGGTGCCGGTCAACACGCTGCTGCCGGCCGAAAATTATGCATATATGCTTGCGCACTGCGATGCAAGGCTGGTGATCGTGTCCGAGCCGCTGCTGCCGACCGTGCAGCAAGCGCTGAAGCTTTCGCAACGATTCGTGCCCGTGTTCGTGTCCGGCGCGCCGACCGATGCGGGCCAGCCTTTCTATGCACTGCTCGCACATGATCCTCTGCCCGAAGCGGCCGACACCCTGGCCGACCAGTTCGCGTTCTGGCTTTATTCGAGCGGCTCGACCGGCCAGCCGAAAGGCACCGTGCATTCGCATGCGAACCTGTACTGGACGGCCGAGCTGTATGGCAAGCCGGTGCTCGGCATTCGCGAAGACGATGTCGTGTTCTCTGCCGCCAAGCTGTTCTTCGCGTACGGACTGGGCAATGCGCTGACCTTCCCGCTGTCGGTCGGCGCCAGCGTGATCCTGATGGCCGAGCGGCCGACGCCCGATGCCGTGTTCCAGCGCCTGCTGAGTGCGCAGCCAACGGTCTTCTATGGCGTCCCCACCCTGTACGTGGCGATGCTGGCATCCGACAAGCTGCCCGCGCGTGAACAGGTGAAGCTGCGCGTATGCGCGTCGGCCGGCGAGGCTTTGCCGCGCGAAGTCGGCGAAAAATTCACTGCGCATTTCGGCTGCGAGATCCTCGATGGATTGGGCTCGACCGAGATGCTGCACATCTTCCTGTCCAACCGCAGCGGCTCGGTTCGCTACGGCACCACTGGCAAGCCGGTGCCCGGCTATGAAGTGGAGCTGCGCGACGAACTCGGCCGCCCGGTGCCCGAAGGCGAGGTCGGCGACCTGTACATCAAGGGCCCGAGCGCGGCCCACCTGTACTGGACCAATCGCGAAAAGAGCATGGCCACCTTCCAGGGCGCCTGGGTCAAGAGTGGCGACAAGTATGTGCTGGATGGGGACGGCTTTTACACCTATGCCGGCCGCAGCGATGACATGCTGAAGGTCAGCGGCCAGTATGTGTCGCCAATCGAAGTCGAAGCGGCGCTGATGGGGCATGACGCCGTGCTCGAATGCGCGGTGGTGGGCAAGACCGATGCGCAGGGACTGACCAAAACCGTTGCCTATGTGGTGCTGCGCCATGGCCGCCATGCGGGCGCCGAGGTCGAGGCCGACCTCAAGGCTTTCGTGAAGACCCGGCTCGCGCCACACAAGTACCCGCGCGAGATTCATTTCACGGCCGAATTGCCGAAGACGGCAACCGGCAAGATACAGCGCTTCAAGCTGCGCGAGCAGGATGCACACTGAGCTGCTGCCGTTGCGCTGGCAACAGCGCGACATCCAGATCGAGTATCGCTGGACCGGCAGCAGCGATGCGTCCGCACCGGTGATGGTGTTCCTGCACGAAGGACTGGGCTCGGTCTCCCTGTGGAAGGATTTCCCCGACACGCTGTGCGCTGCGCTCGGCCTGCGCGGGCTGGTATGGTCGCGTCCCGCTTACGGGCGCTCGACGCCACGCGCCAGCGATGAGCATTGGGCGCCGGACTTCATGCACCGGCAAGCCGGCGAGGTGCTGCCGGCGCTGTTCGATGCGCTCGACATCCGGCGTCCCTGGCTGTTCGGCCACAGCGATGGCGGTTCGATCTCGCTGCTGTATGCGGCGCGGTTCCCGGAGGCGCTGCGTGGCGCGATCGTGCTGGCGCCGCACATCATGGTCGAGGAGATCAGCGTCACCAGCATCGCGCAAGCGAAGCTGGCCTATGAAAGCCAGGGCCTGCGCGAGCGACTGGCCCGCTATCATGATGACGTCGATTCGGCGTTTTACGGCTGGAACGATATCTGGCTTGCACCCGCCTTCCGTGACTGGAACATCGAAGCCGAGCTGGCGACCATTCGCTGCCCGCTGCTGGCCATTCAGGGCGAGGACGATGAATATGGCACGATGCAGCAGGTGCTGGGCATACGCGAGCGGCTGCCCGCGACCCAGGTGCTGGCCCTGCCCGCCTGCGGCCATTCGCCGCAGCGCGACCAGCCAGAAGCTGTCATCGACGCAGTGCGACGCTTCATCGCCACCCACGGCTGAACCACGCCTGCCGATAAACCTCACCCCGGCAGCAGTTCGGAATCCGCGAGTGCGCCGCTCCTTCGCACAATCTTTCGTACAATCTTTCGTACAATGACAGTCGCTGCCCTTGCAGCGCCATCAAAACAACACTTCACGTCTACCAGAACCGCAGCATGAATCCGCATTTCCTCAACAAGCGCCTGTCGCACCAGCTTGGCTACGCCGGCCTGCTGCCCTTCATCTTCATGCTGTTCGGGGTATGGTTTGCGGATGCGTCCTGGCTGCAGGATTTCGTCAAGGGCCAGCTGGCCTATGGCATCGTGATCCTGTCCTTCCTCGGTGGCGTGCACTGGGGCGCCGGCATGCTCAGCGGCGAGCTGTCGGCAGCCGACACGAAAAAGGCGCTGATGTGGGGCGTGACGCCGTCGCTGATCGCGTGGAGCGCGACCCTGTTCGGCGGTTTCGGATTTGCGGTATTGATGGCGGGCTTCGTTGCCGCACTGAAGGTAGACCAGCAGCTCTACCCGGCCTACGGCATGCCGGACTGGCTGCTCGACTTGCGCAAGCGACTGACGATCGCCGTCGTGCTGACGCTGATGACTACCGTGATAGGGGCAAACCTGCGCGGCTAAGCAGCCGGCGCAGGCAAAGCACCCTGTACTGCCTGAGGCTTATTCGCCGTCGTCTTCCGGCTGACGCGGCTTGCCGTCGACTTCGCTCATGCGCATGCGCTTGCGACGGTCGCCCATCAGTTCGCGCAGTTCACGGATGCTCAGATCGGTGACTTCATGCATGCGAATCAGCAGCGAGGCACCGACCGGCAAGGTGCGATGACGAATCTTGCTGATGACCGGCGGGCGCACTTCCAGTGCACGCGACAGCGCTGCATCGTTCTTCAGGTTCAGCTTCTGGATCAGTGCATCAAGAAGGCGATTCGGATCGTAGCCTTCTTGCGATACCAGAGGATGTTTGTCCATCACGTCTCTCCCCAGGAGTTAGTGTGAGAGGCAATGGTCAAATTTTTAGAACCATTACCACCGAGCAATTACTCGAATGCTAATTTATATGTCATCGGGGCAACATTTTCAAGGGTTTCACTGAAAATATTTGTCTGCTAACCCGGAAAATTGCGTAAACCTTATTCATTTAAAAACGGAATCCCGATTCACCCACTGATTTTCCCTGACAAATCAGGCACTTGCGATTTTCGTGCGCGTGCGGGCAAAACCGCCCGAACCAGCCGTGCCGGTACGCCCGGCAGCCCCTCCGCAAGCGAAAAAAAGCCCCCGTTCCCGGGTGCTTGTGCAGAAATTTGATTTCTTTGCTGTAAGGCTGCTGCTTATTTGCAGGCAGCTTTTGCTTCCTGCAGCAGACGCTTGCCGTCGTAGCCTTTCGCATTCATGTCGGCCACCCATTCATCGGCCAGCTTCGCTGTCGCCGCAATCCAGCGCTTCGCTTCAGCTTCGGGCAAGGTATAGAAAGTGTTCTTGCGTGCTTCGGCGGTCCTGCGACCGGGTGCCGCATCGTCGGCGAAGACCTTGCCGACCCATGCCGATTTCTCGGGGCCGCTGTTGGCATCGATGACCTTCTTCAGGTCCGGCGGCAAGCTGTCGTATTTCGCCTGGTTCATTCCGAACAGGAACACCGTGTTGAGCATCTGCGGAATTCCGGCCGGCGATTCGGTGTGATATTTGGTGATCTCTTCGAATTTCATTGACGGCACCACTTCCCACGGAAGCAGCGCGCCATCGATGACGCCCTTGGACATCGCCTCGGCCGCCTGTGGCAAGGGCATGGGCACCGGCGTTGCCCCGAGCGCGGAAACCATCTTGGTACCCTGGCGCGTCGGTGCGCGCACCTTCAAGCCGCGAAAATCTTCCATCGTCCTGACCTGCTTCTTCGTGGTGTGAAGCAGCGAGCCATCGTGCACATGGAACAGGATGGGCTTGATGCCCTTGTACTCGGCCTGCGCATTCTTCATCACGTAATACCAGGCGCCGCGGCTTGCGCGCTCGGAGTCATACACCATGAAAGGCAGCTCGAGCGCCTCGGACACGGGGAAGCGGCCAGCCTGATAACCGGGCACAGTCCAGATGATGTCGGCCACGCCATCCTTGACCTGGTCGAACAGCTGCTGCGGCGTGCCGCCAAGCTGCATGGCCGGATAGATCTGGCACTTCAGCTTGCCGCCCGACTCTTTCGCGATCTTGTCGCACCACGGCACCATGAAGTTCTGGTGCGCAGTCGACCCCGGCGGCAGGAAGTGATGCACCTTCAGCGTGACGGTCTGGGCCGAGGCCGCGCCGCCGGCGAGCGTCAGGACGCCCACGGCCAACAGCACGAATTTGCGAAGAAGGGGAATTGCCATCGTTGCGTCCTCTCTGGGAAGGAAGGGGTCAGCCGCCGAACGTATGCACCAGGTACAGCGAGATCAGCGGGAAAAATACCAGCAGCAGTATGCGCAGCAGATCGGAAGCGAGGAAAGGCAGCACGCCCTTGAAGGTCTCCATCACCGGCACGTCCTTCGCCAGCCGGTTGATGATGTAGATGTTCATGCCAACGGGCGGATGCACGAGGCCGATCTCGACCACCATCAATGCGAGTATGCCGAACCAGACCGACTTGTCGGCCACCGGCATGCCCCAGAAATCGAGTCCCATCACGATCGGGTAGAAGATCGGAATCGTCAGCAGGATCATGGCCAGCGAATCCATCACGCAACCGAGGAAGATGTAGATCAGCAGGATCGCGAACAGCACCGACAGCGGCGCCAGGCCGCTGTCCCTGACCCAGCCTGCCAGCTCGGCCGGCATCTGCGTGATCGCCAGGCCTGCGTTGAGCATGTCGGCGCCCAGCAGCACCAGGAAGATCATTGCCGTCGCCTGGGCGGTGCCGGTGAGGCTTCTGAGGATGCCGTCGATGCGCATGCCGCCGCTGACCACGGCCAGCGCCCCGCATGCGGCCGCACCGATCGACGCAGCCTCGGTCGGGTTGGCCCAGCCATCGTAGATGCCGACGATCACGACCAGGAACACCAGCAGGATGGGCACCACGCCAGCCAGCGTGCGCAATGCCTCCGGCAGCGGTACGCGCTCGCCGGCGGGGCCGGCCTCGGGCTTGATCGCCACCACGATCCGGATGACGACCATGTAGCCGAGCATCGCGATGATGCCGGGGATGACAGCCGCCATGAAGAGTTTGCCGATCGATTCCTGCGTCAGCACCGCATAGATCACCAGCGGCACCGATGGCGGGATCATGATGCCCAACGTGCCGCCGGCCGCCAGTGCGCCGGTGGCCAGCGAACCGGCATAACGATAGCGACGCAACTCGGGCAGCGCTACCTGTCCCATCGTGGCAGCCGTGGCCAGTGATGACCCGCAGATCGCGCCGAAGGCAGCGCACGCGCCGACCGATGCCATCGCCACGCCGCCACGGAAATGACCAACGAAACTGTTCACGCACTTGAACAGCGCGCGCGACAGACCGCCATGGGTGGCGAACTGGCCCATCAGCATGAACAGCGGAATGACCGCGAGGTCGTAATTGGAGAAACGCGCATAGGCGACGTTCTTCAGCGCCGACAGCAAAGGCATCCAGGAGAAATCGTTCATCACCACGAAACCGCCTGCGCCGACGATGAACATGCCGATGCCGATGTGGATGCGCAGCGCCAGCATCAGAAGCAGCACCGCGAACATGATGAGTCCGATGCTCATGCCCGACAGCGCGCTCACGCCGCCCCCCCCTTGCAGCTTTCCGGCATCGAGGCCGGACGCCGCATGCCAGTAGAGGCTCGCGTTATACAGGCCCGCGATGGACAGCAGCGCAAAGCTGGGCACCATCGCAGCCACCACCGTCCAGACCGGCCACAGCAGCAGCATCGATGTCTCGCCCGCCTCCCTGAGCGACGCCGCACCGACGCCGGTGCGCCAGGCGACGACTGCAGCCACCAGCGCGAGCAGCAAATGAGACAGGGCATCGAGGCGATGCCGGGCTGCGCTCGACAGGCCGGCGGTGAAGAAGTCCACGCGCAGATGGTGGTGCTCCATCTCGCAGTAAGCGAGCATCGCAGCCGACGCGACGGCCGTACCCATTTGCATGATTTCGATATCGCCCGGAACGGGCGCGGCTGCCAGCTTGCGGCCGGCGATGGACACGATGGACATCATGACCATTGCCATGAATCCTATGCCGCCGCCGATGGCGAACAGGCGCGTCACGCCATGCAGCCTGCTCCCCCACGGACCGAATGCGGGTGTCGCCGGCGCCTCGTCTGTGCCAGCGAGTACTGCGTCCTCCATGCCGCCTCCCGAAAAGCGGGGTATCCCCGTCTTAATGTCTGGCAATCATAACCGCGATGCCGCGCCAACGGCGAGATTTGCCGGCGCAGTGAGTGCAGGCTTGCTGCTGTCCCGGAGCCCATTAAATGGCCCCTCAGCGACCACAGGTCGATTCCGGTAAGATGGATTTCAAACCAATTAAAACAGCCCAGCACCGGAGACTCCGATGACACCGCCCCTGGCCCGCCCCCGACTTGTGCCGCTCTTGTTCGCCACGTTGCTGACCTGGCTGTCGCAGCCCGCAGTGGCGGCCGACTGGAAGCTGATTTCCGAAACCGAGGACCCGGAGAAGATCATCAGCTGGTACGTCGACATGAGCAGCATCGTGCATGACGATGACTACTTGCGTGCCTTCCTGCGCACCACCTGGTCCGTGCCCCAGTATGCCGCCGATGGCACGGCCTATCAGTCATCGACCTACCTGAATTATTTCGACTGCGACGCGCGCAAGATCGCGTACACCGCCAATGCCTATTTCGCCGGCGCCGAGCCGGATAACCTGCCGGTGCATGAAGAGCCGGAGAATCCCGTCTCCCGCCTGAAGTTCCAGTCGGTGGTGCCGGGTTCGGCAGGGGCAATGCGGCTGGATTTCGTTTGCCAGTTCCGGTCGAAAAATTTCCTGACACGGGCCGGGGCAATCGACCTGCGCGGTTGAACACCTGAAAAAAAACGCGGCAGGATGTCCCCGCCGCGTTTCATCGCTGCCTCCCTGCGCCGGCTTAACCGAGCGCGACAGCGAGCCCCTTCACTGGTGCCGATGCCAATTGCACGTCACCGGACAGCTGACCACCCTCTTCGATCACCAGCTTCCCGTAACGAACCTTGCCTGTCACGCGGCCGCTCGCATAGACGACGAGCTTCTGGCGCACCGTCAGGTCGCCATCGAATTCACCACGGATCTCGGCGATGTCGAATTCGGCGCTACCAATGAAGGCGCCCTTTTCCGAAATCTGGATCACGCGCGAATAGATGGTCGCCTCGACCCGCCCTTCGACGACCAGCGTATCGCAATCGGTGATCTCGACGCCCTTGAGCTTGATGTTGGGACCGACGGTGAGCTTGCTGCGTACGTCCGTGCCTGCGACGACGGCCGGCGCGACCACGGCGCCCGGCGGCGTGGCGATCGACGCCGGCACGACGCGCTGTGTCAGCCCGCTTGTCGTCGATGTCGTCGATACGCCAGACGCGCCGGGCGCCGACGATGCAATCGACAATCCGCTGACAGGCTTGTCGGTCATGGGCTTGTCGCTGGCAGGTACGGCCTTGATGTCAGCGACGCTTTCGCGCTTGCCGAAAAATTTTTCTGACTTCAGCATGGAATCTCCTGGATCAAATGATGGCGCAACGCCGCGCACTGCTGCTTGGGCTATTGCCGGACATTAAAGTTCCGCCACTGCAGGAAAAATTTTTCGCAGGCGAAAAAAAACCGCAGCACAGGCTGCGGTTTTTTTGGCGCGCTGTTTGTCGCGCTATTTGTCGGACTGACAGCGCCCGGCAAGACGCTCGCGATCAGACGCGACGCTTGTATTCGCCGGTACGGGTGTCGATCTCGATCTTGTCGCCCTGGTTGACGAACAGCGGCACCGACACTTCGAAACCGGTAGCGATCTTTGCCGGCTTCAGAACCTTGCCCGAGGTGTCGCCCTTGACGCCCGGCTCGGTATAGGTGATTTCGCGCTCGACGGTGGTCGGCAGTTCGACCGAGATGGCCTTGCCATCGTAGAAGACGACTTCGCAAGCCATGCCGTCTTCGAGGTAGCTGATTGCGTCGCCCATGTTCTCGGCTTCGACTTCGTACTGGTTGTATTCGGCATCCATGAATGCGTACAGCGGATCGGCGAAGTAGGAGTAGGTGACTTCCTTGCGCTCGAGGACGACGATTTCGAATTTCTCGTCCGAGCGATAGACCACTTCCTGCGCTGCGCCAGTCAGCAGGTTCTTCAGTTTCATCTTGCAGACGGACGCGTTGCGGCCCGACTTCGAGAATTCAGTCTTGATCACGACCCAGGGTTTGCCGTCGATCATGAACACGTTGCCGGCGCGGAGTTCTTGTGCGGTTTTCATAGTGAGATAGCCAAAAAGTTCGGAATGCGTGCTCGCCTGCGCGGGCCTGAGCCCAGATGGCGATGAAGACGGAGATCAGTGAAGATGTTGTCTGAATGGCCAGCACGCGGGAGCTGAAGCGCACGCATTCTACCCGATTTTGCCAGCGAACTCGATCAGGCCGGCCGCCAGCTCGCGATGCGCGCCCAGCATGGCGGCCCATCGCTCGGCGTGTGAACGCAGCTGCGGCAAGGCCGCATGCAAGGCGGGCCAGTCCGGCGCATGGCTGCTGGAAGCGCTTCTGCTAGTGGTGGTGCTGGTACCGCTGGTGCTTGTGCTTGCACAGTTGCCGGCGTCAGCCGGCGTGCCGTTCCAGCTTCGCATCGCGCTCGTGACGAGGGCGGCCGCTTGCGGCGCCATGCCCGCCGTATACAGCGTCAGGAAGGCATCGAGCTTGACCCGATGAGCGTCGTCGTCCTGCGGGTACAGCTGCCATAACAGCGGACGCCCCGCCAATTGCGCACGCACGGCACTGTCTTCGCCGCGCACGAAATTCAGGTCGCAGCTCCACAGCAGGCGGTCGTAATCGTCGGGCTCGACGAAGGGCATGCCATGCAGGGTCAGCGCGCCTTGCGTCCTTGACTGCCCGGCCGGCGGCGCCAGCGGCGTGACACCGGCCGGCACCACGCAGTGCACCTGCGGCCCGGCGGCCATCGCCGCAAACAGGCCGGCCACATCAGCCCCCGGATAGCAGAACAGCGACACCAGCGTCGCCCCTTCGGGAACGAGCAAGCCGATGCGATGGAGGAAGGACTGCCTTTGCATGCCATCGAAACGGCGCCGGGCATCGTCATAGCCGGCTTCCTTCAGCAGTCCGCCGGTGCCGGCGCTGAAGCCGGGGAAATAGAAATGCTCGGTCAGCTTCAGTCGCGGATGCGGCGATGGCAAGCCATGGCTGCACTCCACCCAGTCCTCGGCCGACAGGTATTCGAGATTGATCCACACCGGCGGCGTACCGCAATCGGCCATCGCCGCCAGATAAGCATGCGGCAGCCGGCAGCCAAAGGCAGCAATCACGAGGTCGGCCACGCCGCCAGCCGCAACAACAGACGCACTGCCTTCAGCCTCGCCATCGCGCCAGTGCCGCACCTGCAAGCCGTCGACCGCCTGCACTGGCAGCGCGGGATCGAGCGCCGGCCGCAGCCGCTGCAGCCGCTGTACATCGTCAATCCACAAGCTCACCGCCAGCCCCTGTGCGGCCAGCGCGCGCGCCAGCCGCCAGCAGACGCCGGCGTCGCCGAAGTTGTCGATGACCTCGCAAAAAACATGGGCAGACCGCAGGGAGCGCATGGATTCAACAGGGGGCGCGGGAGGCGCCGTAATCGGGGGAGCCCGAAGCCTACGCAGGCCGGCGCAGCCATGCAAGTTTTAATTCCACCCAGCAATTTGGCAAAAAAGTTAACTTGTGACAAAGTTGCAAAAAATCAAGTGCCAGAGTGAAATGCTTCCGATAATCAAGCATTATTCCGATCGATTGATCCAGGGAAAACCCCATGCACCAGCTCAAAGACAATCCCGAACGCGAGGCCCGGCCACAGCTCTCGGTCGCCGAGCTGCCGACGCGCGAGACTGACCGCTACGCCCAGCGTTCCCGCTGGTACGTGCCCATACGCATCAAGTTTGCGATTGCCTTCAGCACCGCGACTGCGTGGATGCTGCTATCGATCACGCTCGCGACCCCCTGGGCTGAAGCCCTCGGCGCCTGGGTAAGCATGCCGCTGGCCTGGATCATCGTCGCCGGCATTGCGCTGATCCCCGGCTTCATGAATGCCTTCCTGCTGGTTAGCCTGGCGCTGGACCGGCGCCCGGGCCATGCGCCGCTGGAGCATTACCCGGGCCTCAGCATCCTGGTGGCTGCGTACAACGAAGAAGCGACCATCGTCGAGACCATCGAGAGCATCGCGCGCCAGCAGTACCCGGGGCCGCTCGAAGTCATCGTCGTCAATGACGGCTCAAAGGACCGCACCGCTGAACTGGTGCGCGAGCAGCTGCCGAAACATCCGTGGCTGCGTCAGCATGACCTGAAGCAGAACGTCGGCAAGGCCAATGCGCTGAATGAAGCACTGAAGACCGTGTCGCATACGCTGACGGCGACCGTCGATGCCGATTCCTGGCTGTTCCGCGATGCGCTGACCAGCATCGTAGAACGCTATTTCCACGACCCAAAGAACACCCGCGCCGTCGCCGGCGCCGTGCTGGTCCGTAATTCGCGCGCGAGCTGGATGACCCGTGCGCAGGAGTGGGACTACTTCCAGGGCATCGCCGCGATCAAGCGCGTGCAGTCGATGTACCAGGGCACGATGGTCGCGCAGGGCGCATTCTCGCTGTATGACACGACGGTGCTGAAGCAAGTCGGCGGCTGGCCCGACTGCGTGGGCGAAGACATCGTGCTGTCGTGGAGCATCCTGAAGCTGGGCTACCGCATCGGCCATTGCGAAGACGCGCTGCTGTTCACCAATGCGCCCGCCACGCTGGTGCAGTTTGTCCGCCAGCGCAAGCGCTGGGCGCGCGGCATGGTCGAGGCTTTCAAGAAGCATCCCGGTATCTTGCTGATGCCCTCGCTGCCGACCACCTTCGTCTACTGGAACCTGTTCTTCCCGTTCCTGGACCTGATCTTCACCACGGTCTTCATCCCGGGCATCGTGCTCGCGCTGTTCGGCTACTACTGGATCGCCGGGCCGATCACGCTGGCGCTGGTGCCGATGGCGATGGCGATGAACTATTTCATGTATCGCATAGGCCGCGAGCTGTTCATCGAAAAGGGCCTGAAGGTACGTTTCAACCCGTCCGGATTTTTCATCTACACACTCTTCTACAGCATGATCATGCAACCGGTATCGCTCGCGGGCTATGTCTCGGAAGTGCTCAACCTGCGCAAGACGTGGGGCACCAAATGAACCACATCGACAACCACTCCCCAACCCTGAGCCGTCGATGGCGTCTGCGCGCAGCGTCCGTCGCCATACCGGCGCTGGCGCTGGCCTGCGCGCTGCCTGCGATGTCGGCCGCGGAAGGACTGAAACCCGCTGCTGGCGGCGGCTTTTATTATTCGAGCGACAGTGAAAACTTCAGCAGTCGCCGCTTGTCGGTCGACGGCATGGCGCTCTACCAGCACCTCGACAACAAGATCGGCCTGCGTTACACCAATTACGAATTCTCGAATCCGAACTGGAACCGGAAAGGCGAGCAAGTGCGCCTGGTCGCCAGCCAGTTCGACCGCAAGACCCTCGACGGCTGGTCGATCGAGTCCGGCCTGTTCCGCGCCGCGAACAAGGATCTGTGGACGCTGGACGCCACCTGGCGCAAGACGCTGGCACCGGGGCGTTCTTACGAAGTGTTCCTGAACCGGGATTTCGTCGAGACCGCGACCGCGATCGACAATGGCGTGTCGTATGACTTCGCCGGCGCGTCCGTGGATTACCAGTGGGCGCCGAAGTGGACGACCGTCGGCATGGCTGGCATCCAGAATTTCTCCGACGGTAACCAGCGCCGCCACCTGCGCGGCCGCCTGATCTTCCAGCCCTCGCTCGATATCGGCCTGACCACGCAACTGCGCTACCGCTGGTACGACAGCAGCAAGACCAATGTCGGTGGCGCCTACTTCAATCCGCCCAGCTATGACGAGCTGATGCTGGCCGTGGGCTGGCGGCACCGTGTCAACGACTGGCGAACCGCCGTGACCGGCGGCCTTGGCCGCCAGCGCATCGATAGCGGCACGGCAACCACGACGCGCCTTGCCGAGGCAATGGCGGAGCGCCAGATGAGTGGCTATGCGCTGCGCATGCGCGCAGGCTATATCTATGCCGCCAGCCTGGCATCCACAGATCCGAACTACTGGTATCGCTACGTCGCGATGGACGTGCTGATCCCGTTCTGACGCGAGGCTGATGAAGGCTGGCGACTACGCCAGCCTCATTCCCACTCCATTTGCAGGTACAGCATTTCCGCGTTGCGCGGATTGACGCTGTCAAACAAAAGCCAATGCGAGCGCTCGGTCGCAGCGGCACGCGCTGTTACCTGCTGCAGCTTCAGGCCTTCGGCCAGTCCGCGCCGCACGTCATCCTGCAAAGTTTGCAGATAGCGCCGCTGCTTGTCCCAATAGGGCCGCGCATCGTTCACCACCGGACCATGCCCGGGCACCGTACGTGCCGCGCCAGTCGCCTGCAGTGACTGCATCACTGTCAGCCAGCCTTTCAGATCGCCCTCGAGCGACGGCGCTCGGTCGATGAACAGCAGGTCGCCGGCCCACAGGGTGGCCGTCTTCTCATCCAGCACGCTCAGGTCATGGTCGGTATGCGCCGCCTGCCAGGCGCGCAAGCTCAGCCGGCGTCCGCCGAGGTCGAGCGTCATCGTTTCCTGCACGACACGGGTCGGCAGCACGATGCGGCTGCCCCGCGCATCATCACCAAGCATGCGCGCAAGATTTTCTTCATACTGCGGACCGCGCGAGCGCATCGCTGCTGCCAGCCGTGCGTGGCCGATGAACTCGGGCTGGTCCTGCATGAAGGCGGCATTGCCGAAGATATGATCGGAATGCACATGCGTGTTGATCACGTAGCGAATCGGCAGCGACGAACGAGCGCGGATCGCGTCGCGCAGCGCGCTGCCGGTGCGGAAGCTGCCCCCGGTATCGATCACCGCGATGGCTTCGTCGCCGATCACGAAGCCTATGCTGGCGATATCGCCGTGATAAGCATCGCCGAATTCCTCATGTGCGCCCTGGTGCACGAAGACGCCGGGCGCAATCTCGCTGACGTCCAGCGGCGCGGCCTGCAGCACGGGCGCCAGCAGCCACAACAGCGCCGCCACTGCCGCAGCCGTGGTGGTGCGCACGTTCAGCCCCCTGCCCCGGATGCCGACTCTGCTGCAATCTGGCGCAAGGCCTGCGCGAAGACCTCGGCGGGCTGGCCGCCCTGTACCAGATAGCGTCCGTTGATGATCACGGAGGGCACCGAGTGGATGCCCTGGTCCAGATACAGCTTTTCGCGCGCACGCACCGCGTCGGCATAATCGCCGCCGGTAATGATGGCAGACGCCTGTTCGCCATCGAGGCCGGCCGCCACAGCAGCCTCGCGCAGCACGGCCGGATCGGACGGGTCCAGCCCGTCGATGAAATACGCCTTGAGCAAGGCTCGCTTGAGCCGGTGCTGTGCGTCGCCCCCCGCCGTCTCGGCCGCCCAGTGCAGCAAACGGTGGGCATCGAAGGTGTTGTAGATCCGCTTGCGCGCGCCGGGCGTGAATTCGAAACCGGCGTCGGCGCCGCGCTGGTACAGGTGCAGCTGGTTCTGCTCGACCTGCGCCGGCGTGATCCGGTACTTTCGCGTGAGGTGCTCGATGATGTCCTCGCCGCCGGGCTGCATGTCGGGATTCAGTTCGAAGGGCTGGAAGTGCAGCTCGACTTTGAGGTCGTCACTGACGCTGCCGATCGCCTTTTCAAGCGCCGCCAGGCCGACAGCGCACCATGGGCAGGCAATATCGGAAACAAAATCGAGGTTCAGTGTGGTCATGGCATCCAGGTCGAAAAGGTGAAGGCGCCCGCAGCCCGTTGGCTGCAGCCGGCCAGTGATGCAACGATGCTAGCACGGCCATGACCGGCTTGAACCGCGCCTGCCTTGAGACGCGACTGCCCCGAAGGGCAATTGCCGCTACCGGGCGGCGCTGCTAGCCTCGTGCGTCCGACCGCAATTACCGCTACAAGTCATGAAAGCATTCACCGCCATCGAGGCGATCGGCTGATGCCGCTGCACACACAGACCGCCATCTTCATGGTGTGCCTGGTGTACCTGCTGCTGCACGCAGCGGTCTGGTTCGCCTTGTCAGAACAGGAGAACAACCAGCTCCGTTTGTGGTGCGGATCGGGCATCCTGTCGGGTATCGCCGTCATCTTCCTGTCCATGCGCGACCAGGTCGGAGACCTGCTGTTCATCCATGTCGGACAACTGGCCATGGTGCTAGGCAATGCCGGCAGGTCGGTAGCACTCCGGTGGTACCTGCCGCGGCCCGTCAGGCCTGCAGCCATCGCTCACCTGAGCATCGCGATCATTTTCTATGTCACGTTCGCCTATGCATTTTTCCACGGCGCGTCAGAACATGCGCTGGAAATCTTTTACCACTCGTTCTACGCGATCATCTGCATCGAGTACTTCCTGGTCGGATGGCAGACCCGTGGCCAGGTGCAGCCGGGTTCGCTGGGGCCGCGCGTGCTGATGATGGGCGGTGCGGTGCTGTGCTCGTCGATCGGCTTCAAGGCCATCATGGTGATTCTCGGTTTGGGTGCAACGTCGATTTATGCGCCCGGCATCGACCAGTATGTGCTGATCGCCGGACAATTCATTGCGATCACCCTCGTGAACATCGGCTTCCTGCGCATTTTCCTCGACCGGCGCGAGCAGCAAACCCTGCTCACCGAGCGCAGCCTGGCGGCAGCCGAAGAGCGCGCCAGCCTGCTGTCGCAGCACAAGGCCGAGTTGCAGGACTTGCTGATCGAGCGCGAGGAAATCATCCGCCAGCTGACCTTGTCGAACAAGACCGCCGGCATGGGCGCGCTGGTGGCCAGCCTGGCGCATGAACTCAACCAGCCCTTGTGCG
>JACCDR010546682.1_pt1 | contig 21219 bp, 38 predicted proteins | sample 7446431 | NCBI WGS metagenome assembly JACCDR01 (sample SAMN15323443, study PRJNA562643) | freshwater metagenome | isolation source: river surface water | place: USA:Blue River Watershed | collected 2017-08-17 | reverse complement strand
GCCTACCAGCGCGCTAGCGGGCGGGCTTTGCGTGGCGTGCAGGCCGTTTATACTTCAAGCCAGCAGACAATCACCACAGCCGGAACACTGACGTTACCCCACGGGCTTGGGGCGATTCCTACCAATGTTACGGCATGGCTTGTCTGTAATACTGGTGAATATGGTTTTACCGCAGGGCGCTATTTACCATATATCAACGGTGGCCCAGGCACAGCAAGCAGCTACGGGACAACCCTTGAATGTGACGCCACAAACGTGTTTGTGCAATACGGTAACATTGCATCTGTGTTTTATGTGCACCGTCTCAATCCCACCGCTGGGAACAGCATCAACCTAACCAACACAAACTGGCGGCTGGTTATCACAGCTCAATTATTCACATAGGAATTTTACCCATGACTGATGAGACAAAATATCTTTATACCCCTGAGGGCGTTTATATTGGCGGGTATGCGGAAAGCTTGCTTTCCGATCTGGAATTTGAGTTTATCGAAGGCCCAGCGCCCAACCACGCCCAAGATCGGTATATCGATGGGAAATTGATTCCCTATACCGGGCTGGATTTGTTCACGGCTACCCAGCAAATCAAAACCGCAGTCGGGGCTATGGATTCAAACGTTTTAATCCGCTACGCAGGCGAGGCCAGCTTGATCAATCAGTTTCTGGACAACGGAAATTTTCAAGGCGCGATCGGTTTGTTGAACGGGCTACAGGCAAAAATTATCGCAGCAGACGACACCGAAGCCGCCGCCGCTTTGGGTGCTGTAATGGCAATTTTAGGCCAGGTGGAGGGCTAAGGGTGAAACGTAAGACCTCGATTAACGGCATAAAAGTGATCAAGACCTTTGAAGGCTTGCGGCTGAAAGCCTACCTGTGCCCCGCTGGTATTCCCACGATCGGCTATGGCCACACGGGCAATGTTAAGCTTGGCGAGGTGATCACGCCTGAAGCCGCCGAAAAATTATTGCAAACCGATTTAATTCGCTTTGAAAACGCAGTCACCAACGCCGTGAAAGTCCCGCTAACACAAGGCCAGTTTGATGCCTTGGTAAGCTTCACTTATAACGTGGGCGTGGGGAATTTGCAAAAAAGCACGTTGTTGAAACGTATTAATGCAAGTGCGTTTGCAGACGTTCCCACGCAATTCCGCAAGTGGATATACGGCAACCCCAAGCAGCCCCCCTTGCTTGGTTTGATCCGCCGCCGGGAAGCGGAGATCAATTTGTGGCAAGGTAAACAGTCCTAAGTTTTACGATAGAGGAACCATATAAATGAGCGGAACTTCACCTGATACCCCGGTCTTAATTGGCGTCGCTGACTCCAGCGGCCTGACTGTCCCTGTTGGTGTTGATAACGCCCTTGATGTTAGTGTCGCCACTATCGCGGCCCCCACGTCGGTGCTATCACAACAAACCACAGCAGGCAGCAGCCCCGTTGTGCAATTGTCCTCCCAAGTCCTGACCACTGGATTAACCATTAAGGCCGACGATGACAACGCTGGGTCGGTTTATGTGGGCGGCACCAATTCGGTATCCAGCACCACGGGATACCGCCTAAAGGCTGGGCAAAACGTTTTCATAGCATGCGCAAACGCGAACGAGGTGTTTATCGTAGCAACCCAGGCCAGCCAGCGCGTCCATGTTATCGGGAGCTAAAATACTTGATGAGTGGGCAACGATTAAACAGTTGCGCCGGGGCTTATCAATAGCGCGCTTTGGTGATGGTGAATTCAACATAATGATGGGCGGCCGGGCAAAGCTGCAAGCACCCAGCGACACCCTAGCGGTAGCATTGGCCGACATAGCCAGCACTGCAAACGATCGGTGTCTGGTGGGGGTGCCCCGGTATTATGACGGTATGCCCGCCAGGAAAGCCCAGTTTTGGGCGAAATATAGGAATAACGACGGGCTTAATTCCAAGTTCATCCTCCCTGTTTATGGGAGCGCTTTTGTGACGCGCCCCGACAGTGTTCCCGAAATTAACGATCGCCGATATTATGACTACGTGCGATCCTTGTGGGATGATCGGCCCGTTTTATTGGTGGAGGGGAAAGATCAAAAATTTACAAAGGCGGGGATGCTAGACAATTGCGCTTCTCTCGAAATTCTAAAATGCCCAGCTGAAAACGCTTGGGAAAATTATGCTAATATATTAACAAGCGTGAAACAGACCAACAAAACCACCTTAGTGATTGCCTCGTTAGGCCCCACGGCAACGGTTCTTTGTTGGGATTTATCCCGCCATGGATACCAAGCGCTCGATCTTGGACACCTCTCTTTTTTGCACGAAAAGGTTTTTTTATATGGGCTTACACACTAAAATAACGCTAATTGTCCCATACTATAATCAGCCTGAAATGCTTTTTAAACAGATTGATAATTGGTCGGGGTGGAGGAACAGCGAGCAATCTTTGTTTGATTTAGTTGAAATTATTATTGTAGACGATGCGTCAAGCGAAGATCGATCCCCGCTTTGCATCATGGCTAGTAAAGACGGAAAACGGGAAATATATACAAATAATCTTTCAAAAATTCCAGTGCCTGTTTCTTTATATAAAATAACCGAAGATCTGCCATGGAATTGGATCGCCGCTAGAAACCTTGGCGCAAAACTGGCTAAAAATGGCAGCTGGTTATTATTAACAGACATTGATCACATGGTTAATTGCGATTTGATCAATCATTTATTGATAGCGTCTGATTACCTGGATAAAAATAAATATTATAATTTTTACCGGGTTGATGGGCCAGAAAAAAAGTCAAACCCCAAGCCGCACCCAAACAGCTATTTTATGACCAAGGATCTGTTTTGGAAAATTGGCGGATACGACGAGCATTATTCTGGGCATTATGGCACCGATGGAATATGGAGGCGGCGGTGTGAAGCTGTAGCTGAACGAGAGTATATTAACCTTCCCTTGATCCAATACCTTCCAGAACATTGCCCCGACGCTATGGCCGACCTTCCCCGCAAGTCCCCCGAACAGGCCGAAGCGGTGCGCAAAATTACCGAAAACCACCCAGGTTATATTAAAACGTTATCATTTCCGTGGGAGCGGATATTATGAGTATTGGTTATCTGCACGGCCTCCACTGGCCAGAATGGGACAAGAAAGCAGAACAGAATTACAACGCGATAATCAAGAGCATTCCCTTGCTTGACTTTGCGATCGAAAATTGCAAAAACCGTCGTTTGGCGGTGCAAGCCGGTGGGCACGTTGGGCTTTTTGCTGGTTATTTGGCGGGGTTTTTTGACAAAGTGATCGTGTTTGAGCCACACCCCGACCTGTTCAAATGCTGCATTCGCAACAACCCCAGTCAGCGCGTAACGGTTTACAACGCCGCATTGTCGAACACGGGCGAGATGCAGGCATTCCACCAGTCTACCTCGTCGGGATCGTGTAAGGTTGTGCCCGATAACAGCCTAGAAAAAACGCAGCAAGTCCACAGCACAACGCTGGATTCTTACGGTTTGCCAGGGCTTGATTTTTTGATGCTGGATATTGAAGGCCACGAGCTGCAAGCGCTGCAAGGTGCTGAAGCGACGATCCGTAAGTATTCGCCTGTTATTCAGGCCGAGGAACTAGAATTCAGCCCCGCCGTGTCTCAATTTTTGGCACAGTTGCATTATGTGCCAGTGGGCGAAAAGCAAGGTAAAGATCGGGTCTATCTACCATGATAAATTTTGTTTGTTGGAAATGGCAAAACCTGGACGGTAGCCCCGCCCGCCGCAAGGATATTTATTTTACCGATGACCATGTGAACCGCTTGCGTAGCATGATCGAGCGTAATTTAAAGGCCCCGTTTAAACTGCATTGCATCACAGACAACGGAAACGGCATTGATGCCCGCGTAAACGTGATCCCGTTGTGGGATGAGTACCGCGAAATGGGGGGATGTTACACCCGGTTGAAAATGTTTCATCCATCCATGGCGGATTTGATCGGCCCTGATTTTTTTAGCATTGACCTAGACACCGTGATCATGGGTGACATCACGCCACTGGTAACAGAGGCGCGGGCAAACCATGAGTTTAAGATCTGGGGGGATACTTCCCCAGGCACACCATACAATGGCGGGTTTCAGTACCTCAAGGCTGGTACACGGGCCAAGGTGTATAATGATTTTGATCCCCGCCGTGCTGTTGGCTTGCGCAAGGAGCTTGGTTATATTGGCACCGATCAAGCCTGGATTGCTGCATGTTTAGGCTCAAACGAGGCTAAATGGTCGACCGATGATGGGGTCTATAGTTTTCGTGTTCACTACAAAAACATAGGGAGATTTGAATTATATGGCAACGAGACGATCGTCTTCTTCCACGGGTCGAGCGACCCAAGCAAGGAATCAACCCAGCAGCTTGCAGGCTGGATCGGCCAGCACTGGCGATGATGCATTTAATCAGCCACTGTCGGACAAAATAACAGAAGTAGCCGAAAAAGATGCTGACGCGCTTTACAATACACACACTGGAGGATCTGAAAATGATCACACCAAAAACAGCAGCGATAGCAGCGGGCAAGGAATTGATCCGGTTAGCAGTGATCTTGATCTTGCTATTGCTGAACAATCTGATACTGATGGAGTACGTAGAGACACGGACGCCGCAGATCATGGGGGAACAGTTCCAGAAAGCGGGGCACGCCCTGAGGCAAGCGATATACGGCCAGTATTAAAATCAAAGCCACACCCATGGCTTGGGTATTTGGATTATTTTTTGGCTGTTACCAAGGGCCTGAAATACCAACCGAAAGCCATTTTCCCCAGCGAAATGTTTGCGTTTTATGTCATGGCAAAAACAGCAGGCGTTAAAACGATTCTTGAATCTGGTGTAGGCTTTGGCGGGTCGACGACATACCTTGATAAGCTGTTTCCAAACACCCCGATTTTTTCGATTTGCAAAGACCGCCACGACCAATTAAAACAGCTTACCGAGATTTACCGAAATACACACGTTAAAATCGATCGCGGTGATTCGATCGAGATCTTTCCCCGCTTGCTTGGCGAGGTAGAAGGCCCAGTGGCGGTGTTGATTGATGGCCCCAAAGGCCCCAGTGCGGTAAGCCTTGCCCAGAAACTGAAATTTTTAGGCGCGGCAGTGGTGGCCATGCATGATCAGTCCTACACGGTGGGAGATGGTTTTCATACCCATTGGCTTGATTTTCAAGAGGCGTATCGCTTTTTGGATGAAAAAACTGGTGATTATGGGGTTAAATACCCACAAGGCCCTGGAATGTGGATTTTATAGATTGTGAACTGGACAATCAGCCCGCCATTGTTATTGGCGGCGGGCCTTCCGCTCAAGGTGTGAATTTCCATGCCTTGAGCGGTTATTTTATTGCGGTCAATGATGCGTTTAGGCACGCCCCCCATGACCTGGTAGTGTCAATTGATGGTCGCTGGATGGGCAACCGGTGGCGCGAACTGGTCGGGAAACGGTGTTGGCTACGGGCTGACAGCTACGAAAAGCACACCGAAGGGCAGACGTGGGACGGGCTCACGCTTGGGGAGTGTGCAGTATTTGAGCCCCCGCCGGGTGATGGGCTCCACCGGATTCATGCCAACAATTCAGGGCTGGCGGCTATCGTGATTGCGTATTGGCTAGGGTTTAAGACAATTTATGGTTATGGGTTTGATAACAGCATTCCCCTAGGCAGTGAGAAGCACTGGTATCCAGAGTACGAATGGGCACCCAAGGGTAATCACATGTATCCCGATTTCAAACGGGCGGCGGAGCAATTCAGGCAGGCGATCCCGCACGATGTTACAATTAAGATCGTAGGCCATACGACCTTAACTTGTTTCGAGAAAATCACCCATGATCAAGCAGCCAACGATCTCGCCAGAGTACGTTAAGCAAAACGCAGAGCTACACGCACGGCCAAAGGGCTACGGTGGGGATGGTGCGCGGCATGCAGGGGCGATCGTTAAACTGGCTGAAGCAGCGGGTGCGTTATCATTGCTTGATTATGGTGCAGGCCAGCGCCGATTAAGCGAGGCGTTACGAGAGCACCACAAGGGCGCTTTCCACACGATCACCGACTACGATCCGGCAATTCCGAAAATTTCCATGCGCCCAGAAGCCCACGACCTGGTGGCCTGTACCGACGTGCTAGAGCATGTAGAGCCCGAGTACCTGGATAATGTGTTAGCGGATTTGATCGCCTTGGCAAAACGGGGGCTATACCTTGAGATTGCCACACGACCGGCAAACAAAACCCTACCCGATGGGCGCAATGCTCACCTGATAATTGAAACCCCAGAATGGTGGATCGACAAGCTGTCCACCGCCTGGATGGGCCAATATCTCACGATTGCTTATCGGCGGATAGATAACCCAGGGAAAACACCCGCATGCCGTGCGCTGGTGGTTGAGGTGGTGAAGTGATGGCACCTGTGATTACCCAGGCCGCTGCATGGTGCCAGTTGTTCTTTTCGTTTTGTCCGGTAGATGCCTGGTGCATCAAGCGTGAACACGAGTTTATCCACGATAATGGGTATTCACCCGCGTTAAGGCCTGGATTTTACACTGATCCCGCACCGATGACGATCCGCGCCGTGCCTTGCATCATGATGCCCAAGGGTGGTGTGTCGGGGCCGAATTTTATTAAGTGGGGTAACCAAAAATGAGCCGGATTTTGTTTCCTGGTGGGATAAATCTATGGATCCCCAGGGGGTTTATTACCCCGGTGCCCAGCTTTGATCCTACTGTGTTTGGCACGGTGCGCCGTAATTGGGATTATCAAAACTTTGGGACGCTTACGCTAGATACTTCAGGCGGGCGTGATTCAATCCGAAAAAACATAGTTGCCAACGGTGGCACCTGCGACATGGAGCAAACAAACAAGGCATTACAACCCACCTATAACGCAACAGGGCTTAATGGTAAGCCTTGCGCGATCTTTGATGCGTCAAGCAAATACGTGCTTTTTGCCACCAACGGGCTAGATGTTTTTAACAACTTGCCAGCCGTCACAATGTTTTCGGTGTTTAGAGTGTCTGGCCTCCCAGCGGTTGAAGGCCGCATATTTTCCGGCATGCAAAGTGGGTCATTTACTGACACGTTGCAAGTTATTTCAACACGCGCCGCGCCGTCTTTCCGGGTGGGGGATAAAAGCAACAGTTCCCAGGGCTTTGTTGGCCTTGAAGGTGGCACACCGGTTATTAACACAAACTATATTTTGTGTAGCCGTGTGGTGGCAAGCGCTGGGGCTATTTATCTTTATTTAAATGGAACGCTTATTAACAGCAATACCAGCTGGCAGGTGCCCCAAAATTTTCAAAACGCTGATTTGTCTGCGCTTTGGTTTGGTGGACGAATTACCAGCGATGACCGCTATTTTTCAGGCCGCCTAGGTCAAACCTTGATCTACGAGGGTGATTTGTCGACCAGTGCCCGTAACGCTTGTTTTGCAGCATTAAATACCTACTGGGGGACGATTTACTAATGGCTTGGCTGATTCTGGACAAACCGACATACGCCGAAAACCTGGAGACCTTCACAGCCCTTGAGGCTATGGCTTGCCAGGTGATGGGCTACCCTAACGACATAGGCACCGAGCGCTATTCGTTTCCGTGCGATCACCCGGACGGCGTTCAAATTGCTTTTCCTGTGCAGGGATCGATCGAATCGGAGTATTACGGCAACCCCGACATAAAAATGTTTGTTGATAGTTTAGTGGCAGACGCCCCAAGCAAGCTTGTTCAAGCCTTGCCAGAAGGGTGGATCATTGATAAGGGAGATTCATAGAGATGTGGACGATTGATCCGGGATGGATTATCGGAGCGTTTGCGGCAATTTTCGGGGCATTAACAAGCGTTGTTGCTTGGGTCGGGGCCTCACTGAGTTCTAGGCTTGATAAGTGTGAGACGAAGCATGCAGCTAGCCACGCAGAGACCATGGATATGGCCAAACAGCTTGCAGAGGTACGCGGCCAGCTTGTTGGTTTACAAGCTGTTGCCTCGCCAAACCTAGCAACAGCGGTAGCAACAGCGGTAATTACGGCCATGCATGAGGAGTTTAAGAAATGACAGACGATCCTAAGCTATCCGGCCAACTGATTCAGCCAGTACACCGATGCATTGGCGACGGGTTATGGGTTTTGGAGCAAGATTTCCGTATCGAGTGGACACGCGGCACGATCTACCGCCGGATCACAGTCCCACGCGGTGCAGAGTGGAACAAGTCAAGCATTCCCCGGTTTGCGTGGGTGCTTAAAGGTTACGAGCGTGATGGCCCAGCAGAAGCCGCTAGCTTGGTGCACGATATGATTTGCCGCGATGGTGGATATCCATCAACTGAATGGCACTACGAAACGACCTTGAGTTACCTGGAGCCCTTCCAGACCAACACCTCACGCTGGGAGTTGAGCGAGACCAACGATCTGTTTTACTGGATGCTGATTTGGGCGGGCATCAAACCCCGCACAGCCGCCACACAGCGCCGAGTGTTGAACATGTGGCTACCATTGCGATGGCGATATTATAGCTAGCATGCTATGATTGTGCTGACATCTTTCCTTTTAACCTCCATTTCCCCGCTATCTCCCCCAGATGGTGGGGATTTTCTTTAAGGGTTGACAAGTAGCAAAAATTGGGGTATATTTAAACACATAGGGCGGACGTACCGCTTACAGGTTAAAAGGATGATGTTATGAGAAAAATATTAATCCGAGATAATGAAGCTAAAACAATTGAACAAGCTGAAAACATTGCGCCTTGGGCAAGTACAATAATTGAGGTTGATGGAGGCTTTATGGCTTTTGAATCTGCTTTTGAGGCGGACGCTTGGGAATTTCAAATTTAACCCCGTGTTATCCCCCAGGGCCAGGGGGCGGCAACGCCCCCACCCTCCACATAAGGGCTATTTCTTATGAGTGATAAAGAAAAAAACCCAGTTTGGGACATTATTTGTTGGTCTGCCCCTTGGGTACTTGGTGCTGTTGCTGGTTGTTTGGTTTCTTTTCATGTTGTGCATAGCGACTACACCTGGACGGCCTATCTTGACGAGGCTACGGTTAAGGGTGCCAAAACTGCAAACCTATTGTGTAATAGCGAGCTTAAGGCTTGTACGTACATGGATAGCAAAGCGCATATGCAAGCCGCTGACACGGTGATCAACCGCCGCCAAGCATCACCCATGCCAGTGACAGAGGAAACCCACGCAAGCGAGGGGAGGGCACCTATTACTGTAAAAAAGTCTCTCACGGCACCCGAACAGGTGCTAGAAATAGGCCTAGATGCAATCAAAGGCGCGTTGTAATGCAACGGCCTGACCTCCACAGGCTGGTGGTGCAAGCGGCGAAGCGCCACGGAGTGCCCCAAGATCTTGCAGTGCGTCAGATCTTGCAAGAGTCATCCGGCAACCCTCGCGCAGTGTCCCCCCAAGGGGCCAAAGGTTTGGGCCAGTTAATGCCAGGCACGGCCCGCATGCTTGGCGTCACGAATGTTTACGATCCCAAGCAAAACACGGATGCCGCCATGCGCTACATGGCCCAGTTGAAACGCCAACACAAAACATGGCGGCGGGCTTTGATTGCTTACAATTGGGGGCCTAGTCGACTTTCAGCGCTTGGGGAGGCTAAGATACCACCAGAAACCCGTGATTATTTAAATAAAGTCTGGAAAGGTGAATGATATGAATCAATTCATTGAGGTATTTGAAAATGATGTAAAAACCTTGGTTAATTTAGCCCATGTTATTCAGATATACGGCACTGAAAAACAAACAAGAATTATCATGATGGAAGATCAAATGATTAATGCTAACGAATCTTACGAAGAAATAAAAAAGCTTATCAAAAAAAGGCTAGGCGAATGATGAATATCTTTAAATTCCCGATGGGCGAAATACATTTTAAATACGATAACACTTGCCCTAAAATCGTTGTCATTGATGAAATTGAAAACGTCAATGATGCATTGATTACAGCGGCGTTGCTAGTCGGTTATTTAGGAAATGAGCACCCAACAAAGCAAGTGTTTTTGCCTTATTTTCCGTATGCACGGCAAGACAGACAAACAAGCCTTCAAGAGCCTTCATCGTTCTTTTGGCTGGCTGAACGATTATTTTATGATACTGATGCACAGCTTTATTGTTTTGATCTTCACAACCCAGTGGCGGCCCCTTTTAGCTGTGAGATCGAAAACATTACAATCGATCGGGCTTTTCAGCGCTTCCCAGGGGAGTATCCCCTTGATATGCTAATAGTGCCTGACCATGGCGCTATAGGTCGGTGTAACCTAGTACGCAAACACTTTAAAGCTATGGCCATTGCTTCAAAAACCCGTAATGTTGAGACGGGGGCGCTAACGTTTGGCGGTATCTCTTACCCTGACGATCTTCCAACAGGCAAACATTGCTGGATCGTTGATGATATCTGTGATGGCGGGGGCACGTTTATCCCTATTATTAAACAGCTTTACGAAGACGGTGCAAAAACCGTATCGTTGTACGTGTCGCATGGCGGCTTTACCAAAGGTTTGCAACCGTTAATTGATGCGGGGATCACTAGCATTGTAACGACATCAAGCTTAAAATCCGCTGTTAATTTAGCGGGTGATCTGGTTAAAATTATCCCGTGCAAGAATCTACTGGAGGCCCATGATGAATAACTTATTATTGCATACTGATGTTTATAAACTGGGGCACATGCTTCAATATCCCGAAGATACTGAGTATGTTTACTCATACCTTGAAGCCCGAAAGCTTGGAAAATCAATTGTTTGGTTTGGGCTTGATTATTATCTTAATGAATATTTGAAGTTCAACAAACCCACGTTTATTGATATCGATTATTTTAAAGATGCTTACGAAAGCATTCTAGGCACAGCGATCCACCCTCAAATTTTAAAAAAATTAAAAGCATTAAGTGATCTTGGTTATTGGCCATTGAAGATCAAAGCACTTCCAGAAGGCCAGGAATACCCAACACAAACGCCATTGATGACCATAACGAACACATTGCCGGGTTTTGGCTGGTGCGTTGGGTATCTTGAGAGCCTTTTATTGAAGGTTTGGTATCCCACCAGCGTGGCCACTTTGAGCCGTCATTACTACAATCTGGCCAAGGAATGGGTTGAAAAAACTTGTGATAGTAATGCGATGCTTCCCTATATGGTGCATGATTTTGGCTATCGTGGGGCCAGTTCCGAAGAAACAGCGGCAATCGGTGGCGCGGCGCACTTGCTAAGCTTTCGGGGGTCTGACAATGTGCCAGCGTTTGCATTGACCAGCCGTGGGATGTCATCGATCCCAGCGTCAGAGCACAGCGTTATGTGTGCCTATGGTCGAGATAAGGAGTGGGATGCATTCGATCGGATGCTTGATCTTTACCCTGATAGCATGGTGTCGATTGTGTCTGATACTTACGATTATTTTGATATTATCACACGGTATGCCACCAGCCGAAAAGATCGGATTTTAGCCCGAAAACACAAGGTTGTTTTTCGCCCGGATTCAGGGGATCCGATTGAGGTAATTTGTGGAAACCCTCTCGCCCCTGAGGGATCACCAGAACGTAAAGGATCGCTGCAAATTCTATGGGAGATCTTTGGCGGCACGATTAACAGCAAAGGGTATAAACAGCTAAACCCTTGCGTTGGGCTTATTTATGGCGATGGTATGTATTACCAGCGTTACGAGGCCATGTTAAAAACTATGGCAAAAAACGGTTTTGCGGTGGATAACCTTGTTATCGGTGTGGGTGGCATTTTGTTGCAAAACCACAGCCGTGATGATTATGGCTTTGCTATCAAGGCTACGCACGTTGTGCGGGGGGGCATGCCCATGGTGATCTATAAAGACCCAGCTACCGACCCCGGCAAGCGTAGTAAGCGCGGGCTATTACGTGTGAATGAGGATTGCACGACAGATGAAGAATGCACGCCTGAACAAGAAGCGATGGGACTTTTAAAAGTTGTTTTTGAAAACGGAAATATAAAAAGATGATTGCTAACAACCCCAAGAACTGATATAATAACACAGTGACCAAACGCGCGAAGGGACAATATGAAATACCCAGTTTTTGCAACAAATTTACGAATTTTAAGGGCTAAGCACGATTTAAGCAGGCGCGAGCTTGCTGACCGTGCAGGAATCAGCTATGACACATACCGCCAATTGGAGGATGGCGACACAATGCCCCGTGATAAAACGATCAAGTTTTTAACTGATTTTTTTAGTGTCGATAAAGATCAACTGTTTAAGCCTATTTTGTAATGGAGCGTGAACCATGACATCAATCAGTGAATTGGAAACAGATATTTTTTCACTTGTTTGCCAGCTAGAATCTAAGGCAAAACAATTAAGTGATTTGTCGAAAGAATTAAACCAAAAAACAGAGTGTAATTTATTGCTGTCACATGCAAATGCAAAAGAAGATCAAACGGTGGCGGTGTCTTATTGCGATTATTTACACCTATCCGCGTTTATTTTAGGCGCGGTTAATACAATGCCAGCGGTGATGAAGTCTTTAATCATTCAAGGTATTATTACAGATAAATTATAATTCATTTAATGAAAGGGCTTAAAAAATGACATCAAACGAATTAACCACTACCCAAGCTACGGCATTGGTAGAATTAACCCCCGAAGATTATAAAGACGAAAACAAATGCAATCCGATTTTTTACACGCAATCATTATTGCAGCAGTTGCCAGCAGGTGTGGAGCCCGTGCCCTACGTGGTGCAGTTGCCCGCGCGTGATATTTGGACAAGCCAGACGGCGGGCGGAGTTTTAAAAGGAAAACAGGCTATGCTTTCAGCCCAAGCCTTAAGCCGGATTGCCCAGGCGGCGGGCATTAAATTGAGACGTGTTACAGAAGAATTTATCGACATGCCAATGATGAATAATCAAGGCCAACATTATATGGCGAAACTCTTAAGGATTGAGTACGAGGCCAGCATGATGTTGCCGGATGGTACGGTGATCACCGAGATTGGCGGAAAAGAAGAAAAATACTCTATTGGTGACAGTGCTCGCGAGCGAATCGACACTAAGGCACGCCGAAACGCTTTGAAACGTTTGATGAACTTGCCAACAAGCATGGACGTTGACCAGCTCAAAAAACCCATGGTGATTTGGAAGTTTAAGTATCACAAGGGTGGTGATGTTGATCACGTTGTGGACTCATTACAAGGTGCCAAAACAGACGCAATCAAGCAGCTCTATGGCGGCACGGTAGACGTAACCACACGCGGGAATATGTTGGGCTATGATGAGCTTTTGACCCAGCTTAACGCAGCCACCACGCCCGACGAGTTGCGCGCGGTTGGTGAGCTGATCGAAGACGTGCCATTGAGCAAATCAGATCGCAAAGATCTTGTTTTGGAATGGCAAGCCCGACGCGATGAGCTGGCCCAACCTGTAGTGGAGGTGTAGCTTGTGATGATCCATGAATCCGATGTAATAGCTGCGGGGATTGTTTGGCCTGTGATTGGAGGTTGTAATGAGCAGTAGTTTGCAAGTGCTTCAAAAAATATTAGCAAAACATTTTAACGTGTATAACTTAATAAAACGAAATTCATTTTCAGATCATTTTATGAACTTGCGACAACTGGTAATAAAACCGGATGCCGCACGCCATGATTCAGGTTATAGATATTTGAATGTAGTTGGAATTGGTGATGATGTTGGTAATGGGCCTACAGGCGTGCTAGTCTCACAATATTGTGATAGTTTGCATTTTACTATTACAGGGCATTTATCGCCATTTTTGATCATTGATAGTATATCCGGTGAGATTACATTAACCACTCGATTGGCTTGTATTATGGACGCTGGATCTGATTTAAGTACAATGAATATAGAGATCCGTGGTTTGGGAACTCACGCCGCACATGGCGGGATAACGCCCTCACCTAGTATTCATGGAGCACTATGATGCCTGATTTTTGGCCCTGGATTGCTGGTTATTTTATTCTTGGCTTTATGCTGGGAACGGCAGCAACGGTGCTTTTTGACTTGTCAGAAAATACCGAGGCGTTTATTTTTTGCGGTGTTGTTTTCTTTTGGCCCTTGTTTTTTTGGGTGGCTTTTTTGTTTGTTTTGAAAAAATGGTGGAGGGAACGCAATGCCAAAGGCAATTAAACAAGGCGTGAAACAAACAGGTGAAAACTGGCGTGATAACTACATTACGCCGCCATACTTGCTAGAGGCGATGCGGGATTATGCGCCTGATTTTTATGATCCATTCCTCACCGACGCCCCCGACGCGCTGTCAATTGATTGGGCCAGCTACAAGGGGCCGCCGTTATGGTGCAACCCGCCATTTAGCAGATATACTGAGTTTTACAACGCTGTTCGGGTGGCCCCTGTTCCCCAGGTTTGGGTATGTGCTCACGATCACAGTACGGAACGGTTTGGGCAAATGCTTCGGGATGGTTGGTTTATTTGTTTGCTATCAAAACGCGTTCGTTTTATAGACCCGCGTACCTTGCAGCCAGCAAACAATCCGAGCGATTGCCACACGTTAATTTTCACAGGACTCAACACCCCTTTATGGCCTTTAAAGGCTTTTAAACCTTTGGGAAGAATTGCGGCATTATGGTAGGTTATAGGTAAAATTACCTATAAAACGCTTGACAAACCCCAAAACGTGGTGTAATATTAAACACATAGGGCGGACGTACCGCCACAGGTTAAAAGGATGATGTTATGTTTCGGGTTAAATTCACCGAGTTGTCACAAGCCCCGACTGACGGGAAAAAAATTATTGCTACCAAAAAATCTATTAAATGGTTAAGCCGTCATGCTGATGCAAAAATGTACGGCAGCGAAATTACATGGTCGAAAAATCAATCAATTGCAAGCGCTTTTAAAACACAGCAAGAAGCACAAAACGCGATTGAGCTTGCAAAAAGCCTTTTTAAATCACTTGATAATTTTAAAATCATCGAGGTGAAGTAATGACATCCCGCGATCTTCTGGTGGGGCTGTTTCTTGCAGCCCCCTACCTCCCCCATGTGTTTTGTAAGCTCCTGGAGGCGTTGAGATGACCAGCCCCGACCGCTTTTATATCGCAATCCCCACAGAGCTACGTGTACAGCTTGGCGATGCGTTGGGCAACCTACTGGCCACGCAGGTGATCAATGAGGCCACCGAAGCCGACTGGCGCGAGGTGGTCAAGCTACTCACGGCGGAAAACCAAACAGCCCACCAGTGGAACAGCTACCACGAGGCTGAAGCCGCCAAGTACTGGAAAAAAATGACAGAAACTAACCGTTTAATTGAATTGATTGAAGGCGAGATCGATGACAGACTCCACCCGATGCCGTTTTAAAGCCCTACACTTTGCCGATCTTCACCTTGAGGGCGTTTCCGGCGGGCAAGATCAAGCCAGCGTATTGGCCCAGATCGTCGATCTGGTGGCTACCGAGGGCGTGGATGTGGTGCATATCAATGGTGATATTTTTGACCAGAGATCTACCCCCGGCCAGCGCCTGACGTTTAAAGCCTTCCTGGATCAACTTGATTATTTGGGCGCAAAAACCTGCATTTTACGCGGGAATCATGACGAGCCTAACGACTTGATGATTTTTGCGAGCAACAGTGTAACCGTGATGGAACGCCCCCAGGTGGTGGAAATACTGCCAGGCTACCGCGTGCGTGGGATTCCGCACTTTTCGGCGGCGTTGGCCAGCCGTGGGGCTACCGGGCTTGCAGACCATACCGACACCGTGCAAAACGCATTAACCGACTTGATGGAAACATGGCGTAACGAAGCGTGGGCCGATTCAGAAATGGTTAATGTGCTGGTATTTCATGGCGTGGTGGATGGGGCTTCGCTTGATACGGGTATTATCCCCCGCGAGAACGGGATCCACCTGTCACGGCACTGGCTGGATCAATTCCCAGGTGTGTGTGTTGGCGGGCATTATCACACTACTCAGGACATTATGAGCAATGGCCGCGTGTGGTATTCTGGCAGCCCTTGCCGTCATAGTTTTGCAGAAGACGGCCCTAAGGGTGTTTTACTGGTGCATTATGAGGGAGAGTATTTTGATTGGCCGCGTGTGGAGTTCCGCGCTTTACAGGTGCCCACGTCGATGGTGTTGCGTGGTAGCTACGATGGACAGGTGATCACATGGGACACCCCACCACCTGAAACGATCGGCGCGGATGTTAAGCTAAAAATCAAAGTGGATAAAGCGCACCTTGCCACGTTAGGCCATGATCCAGCGGTGATCGATCTGACCAAACAGGCGCGAAAATTGATCATTGAACCTATTGTTCAGACAGTGCAAACCGCACGATGTGAAGGCATAGCCCAGGCGGCAAGCATTGAGGAATGCCTTGTGTTGTGGTTGACACAATCGGGCTACAATGCTGATAAAATCAATGAGATAACCAGTTTGTATCGTAGGTTAAAGGGCGCGAATAATGAAAATCAACAAAATAGCAGCGGCGGGATGTGTCCCGTTCCCGCAACGGTTTGAACTAACGATCCCCGATCATGCGCGGATTATTGCAATCACGGGCGATAACGGCGCGGGAAAATCCACACTCCTGGATTTGGTGTATTTTGCCCTGTATGGCGACACTACCAAGGCGGGCGGGGCTTACAGCTTATTTAACAGCAAAAATGGTGTATGCGAGCTTGGTTTTGAATATGGCGGCCATGACATTACGATCCACCGTATGGTGGACGGCGTGAATCGCAAACAACGGGTGTTTGTTTGGTGCGACGGTGTGAGCCTGACCGAAGGCAAGACCACCGAAGCCAGCGAGGCGATCTTGTCGGTTTTCCCGGTATCTGAGTCGGTTTTTTTGGCGGCGGTATACAACGCCCAGAGCCAAAAAGGGAACCCCCTGGAGATGAGCGACGGCAAGCGGCGCGAGCTATTGGCGGATGTGCTGGATTTTGCAGAAATCGACGAGGCGGCGGCGTTGGTTGTGCCTCATGCGGAAAGTGGCAAGCGTGAATGGATAGAGCTATCTTGCAGAATGGCCACGATTAAAACCATGGTGGAGAGCTTCCCGCTTGGGGATTCTGATGCCTTGATGGATGACGTTGCCAAAACGGCACAGATCACACAAGCACGTGACATGGAGCTGGCAGAGGCCCAGGTAAATCTAGCCAACGCGGTGGCCCAGACGGGTGATCTTAACGAGGCCATGCAGCACGCGGCGCGGTTGCGCCAAGTTATAGACCAGCGTGAAACACAGATTAAGGATTTAAAAACGAGGATTCAAAACAATCAAAGCCACTTGCTTGATCGTGCCATCGTGATCCGTGATGCCTCGCGAGGGTGGCTTAATTATCAGGCAGCGATTGAAGCCAGAAAAACCGAGCTTGAAACCCTGGAAAAAAATTCTCTTGATGCGCAATCAAGGATTCTATCAATCAAGCGCGAATGGGAGTCGGTAGCCTACCCCTACAAAATGGGGTCGTCGATGCTTGATCAACACAAGCAAGATGCTGTATTGATTGACCAGGTGCCTTGTGGTGGGGTGCAAGAGTATTCCGGTTGCCCTTTACTCACCAACGCGATCACGGCCAAGGCGCGGATCCCTGAAGCGGAAAAAGCAGCCCAACACTTACAGCAAATAAACGCGGATTATTTAGATCTAGTGTCTGAGGCCGAACAAACTGCAAAACAAGCGATTGACGTAATGAGCAACGCGAGAAGCGTGCTTGTAACCCTAATGAAAGAAGCAGAGGTATTGAAAGCTGATGCCGATCTGATTCACCGCCTTGAAGTGGCCGAAGATGCGATCGCTAGTTACCAGCAGCAGATCTGCGAGTTGTGGGACGCCAACCGAATCGATCACGATGAATTATTGCGTTATGAGTCGCGTATCAATGCAGCCAGCGGATCCACCAATGTGGTGCATCTTAAAAATGCATTGGCGCATGCAGAGGATATGTTAACACTGGCCCGCGCAAAAGAAACCGAGGCAAGGGTTGCGCTGGAGAATCACAACCAGCGCGCAGCCGATCGACAAGCCAAGGAAAGAGAGTTAGAGAAGCTGCAGGACGAGAGCCACAGAGTGCAGCTTGCTATGGACAACCTCGGCATTCTGTCCGCAGCTTTCGGGCCCAAGGGTATCAAGGCCCTCAAGATCGACGCCGCTGGCCCAGGGATCACCGAGATTGCAAACACGTTGCTAGCTGAGTGCTTTGGCCCACGGTTTACGCTGGAGATTCAAACACAGCGCGAGCTTGCCAGCAAGCGGGGCGAGTTACGCGAGTGCCTGGAATTTATGGTGACGGACAACGAAACGGGGCTGATCAGCGGGGTTGAGCAAAAATCCGGCGGGGAACAACAGCTGATCCGCGAAGTGATCTCGCTGGCCTTGTGTATCTATAGCCGTGCACAGTCTGGGGTTGATGTTAAGACCGTGATCCGCGATGAGGCGTGCAGCGCCTTAACCGAAGATAACACGGTAAAATATATCAACATGCTGGCCAAAGCGTGTGAACTTGGCGGATTGCATCAAGTGTTTTTTGTGTCTCATAAGCAAAACACGGCAACGATGGCCGATTGTGTTGTTAAGATCGCGAACGGAGGCGTGTCATGCGTTGTGATCTAGGCGTAGAACCCCGCATAATCACCGCCATGGTGATGGGAATTGTATTATCGGTAGCTGTTATTTGTGCGTTATGGATAGTTGGCACAACCACACAAATTGTGGTAGAATATTTTTGTCGGCCATTGGATAGCAACATGGTTACGATAGAGGTAATTCCACGGCGTGAAGGAAATTAATATGGGCAAGCTCGTTAAATATAACGATTCTGGTATTTTAACGCGGGATAGTATTGCAAGCGCTCAACAGTTGGCACAGCTTGCCGACAAGATCCGCCATGTGTCGCAACGAGACACAGCAAAGATCAATATTTTAAAAGGGCACGTTCAGGAGTTGAAAACAGAAAATGATAAGCATGAAACATCAATTAATTTTTTACACAGAGATATTAATGGGCGTCTTCAAATGGTTGAAAGATCGTCCGAACGTGTTGAACGGCAATTAAACAAAATTGATGAAGTTTTTCAAGGCGTGCATCGGGATTTAGCCGACCATAAAACTGATATTTTATTTTTAAATTTTATTAAATGGATGTTTATCATTAACATGTTTTTAACAGCGGCATTGTCCTGGAGGGTGTTCGGTAATGGCTGATGATGCGAAAGATCCCGACAACATCACCATTACCGCTGTTGGCAAAGGTGAGGCTGGCTATACCGTGGGCCATGCCACTATTGATACGCCACGGATTACGTTACCTGATCGTATCACGGTGACGAATACACGCAATGTAAAAGTTGAATACAAGTTTGATCCACCTGTTATTACCGAAGATCCGATCGAGGCCTTTATTTGGCAATGGGTATATGGCGGCATGGACGAAATGCCCTTTCTGCCGATTGAGCAGCTGCCAGAAGCCTGGAAAGATGGTCGGCGTGTGTTGGTTAGATATGTTGATGATGTTTTTTACATTGATTACGTATCAAGGGTGATGCAAGGGGTAAACCCTACGACTTGGCAACAAACAAACCCAACCCACTTTTGCCCGATACCGTTGACTAAGGAACCCTAGAGATGGCTGATTTATTTAACTACACCGAATGGCTAGCAAATTTAAAACTTGGTGATCCTATTTATTCCCAAAGTGGCAAAGCTTTTGTTATTGCTGTTGTTGATGACGAAATTACGATTGAACGCAATGGTAATATTACGGTTTTTTCTGGCAAGAATGGCCGCGAGCTTGGAAAGCGCCCAGGGTATTACGGGGATAAAGCGCTCAAGCCGTGGACGGATGAGCACGAGGCGGCATTGCGAACCCAGAAGAAAAAAGACGACGCTCGCAAGGCACGTGATAAAGCTGTTGATAAATTGATGATTGCTTTGTTTGGCAGTGCCAGCAGCCGTTATTGCTCGTCAAGCTATTTTAGTGAGTGGCCGCTGGATAAGATCGAGAAATTCACAAAGGCGGTGGAAAAATTCAACAAGCAAGAGTTTACCCCAGACCCTGAATAGCATCACCCCAGTAGCGGCGTGGACAGTGACACGCCCGGCAGCCTGAACAGGGATAGCGGCAGCAATGACCCTTGAACAGGACGGAACCGACGAAATGCGAATAAGCGGAGCCTGGTGCAATTCCGGCCTACTGGGATTTATTTTAAAGGACACAATGATGTTTGATTTTGATAGCTTAACCACTGAGCAGCGCCAAACGCTACATGCGGCAAAATGTGTCACCTGTAAACGAGATAACCGATATAGTACCGAGCAATGGGATAGCCCCGTTGGGTGGGCTTTTACCACCGACTGGCAAGCCTGGAAAGCCCGTGTTGCGTTGGCGGTGTTGCCTGACGGGACAGGGTTTAGGGATAAAATTGGTCGCATCGTAAATAATCGAGAAAGACTGTTTATGGTTTCAGACAGTTTCGCCCCCTATAACATCGTGGTGGACGAGCCCAAGCCAGAAACAGAGAAATGGAAAGATCTAGATGATATAGATGAACTCATAGCCACCGCGGAAAAACAGCCCCACTTAAGCGCACCGCCTAGCCCTATGAGTGCGCCTAAGGTTGACGAGCCCAAGTATGAAACCCATGTTATGCATGATGGAACCTGTTATTTTCTGCCGGTGGACGAGGCCAAGCCAGAATGGACGTCACAAGAGTTGCTTCAGGCCATGCGTGATGGGCGGCAGTTTGTGGCAAAAAAAGAAGGGTTTTGGGATATTCCATTCCGCCAAAAGCCCAGCATGTATTGCGAGATGCGCGCAAAATACGCTACAGATCCCGACAACGGCTGGCAAATTGAGGAGATCAAGCCGTGAAAACAATCAAAATCATCCGAGGGAATAACGCCGCCACTTTAGTGCTGGCCATGGATGACAATATGGGCTATTACATTGGTGATGGGTCTGGTGTTTTAAGATCCGTGCCCCCATGGTTGTTTTACCAAGTACGGGCCGCAGCTGGGAAAGGTACCAACATCCCATGGGGCGGGACATTGCATATTCCTGAGAACGCTTTTGAGGAGATTGTGTGATGCGAGGGTATTCATTCACAGTTGATTTTGAAGATTACCATGACGACATCATGGAATATGCTGCCCAATATAAAGGCGATATTACTAATGTTGTTTCACCAGCGTCATTAATTAAGCTTTTGGATAATTTTGCCGATTGCGGTGCGCCTACAGGATCTCCGCCACATGATGCCTATCGGGTAATGATTGCTTTAAAAGAAGGAATCCAACAATG
>JACCDR010859293.1_pt1 | contig 21220 bp, 30 predicted proteins | sample 7446431 | NCBI WGS metagenome assembly JACCDR01 (sample SAMN15323443, study PRJNA562643) | freshwater metagenome | isolation source: river surface water | place: USA:Blue River Watershed | collected 2017-08-17 | reverse complement strand
CTCTTTTTTTAATGTTAAGTGGGAAAACAGATGAGAATAGATAGCATTAGCGAACAGATGAGAATAGCTAAATCCGCACACAAGGAGATAGTCCCCCCTGCTCACGTCCAGCTAAGTGACCGTGATATGGTGTTTTTTAATAATATCATTTCGGAATTTGCCAAAGCTGAATGGACTGAACATTCGCTAGAGATTGCGGCTATGCTTGCAAGGGTAATGAGTGACCTTGAAGAACAGCAAGGGATACTTAGGGCTGAAGGTTACATAGCCACAAGGGAAAATGGGACAACGGTAGAAAACCCACGCGCCCGTGTTACCAAGTCATTGACAGGCGATATACTTTCCCTGCGTAGGTCACTCGCTTTACACGCACACGCGCGAGGCGATTCAGATAAGTTAGGAAAGCGCAAAGAGATTGCAAAAGCTATAGAAAATAGCGTTATGGATTCTGGCGATGATTCACTAATCCCACGGATGCAATGACACGCGGTGAAAAAGTAATCCATTTCATTGAGCGATATGCCAGAGTTCCAGAAGGGGCACACGTTGGCAAGCCGCTGATTTTAGAGCAATTCCAAAAAGATTTTATCCTTGATGTGTATGATGGTGATATGCGCAGGGGGAGAAAAACCCGTAGGGCTATATTGTCTATTGCTCGTAAAAACGGAAAGTCAGGATTAATCGCTGCACTGATTCTGGTTCACCTAGTTGGGCCAGAAGCAAAAGCCAATTCTCAAATAGTTTCAGGCGCTCTTTCGCGTGAACAAGCGGCCTTGGTTTTTGAGCTAAGTAGTAAAATGGTTAACCAATCCCCAGAGTTATCGAAGCTAGTACGGATAATTCCATCTTCAAAAAGGTTAATTGGTTTACCGATGAATGTTGAATATAAGGCGCTGGCTGCCGAGGGTAAAACTGCCCACGGGTTAAGCCCTATTGTTGCGATATTGGATGAGACGGGACAGGTTAGCGGTTCAACTGACCCATTCATTGACGCTATTGTCACATCACAGGGTGCGCATGAATCACCTTTGCTTTTGGTTATTTCAACGCAAGCGCCTAATGATAACGACCTTCTCAGCTTGTGGATTGATGACGCGAAAGATTCTCCCGACACCGTATGTCATGTTTACGCAGCGCCTCAAGGAGCTGGCGTTATGGATGAAGAAGCGTGGTCAGCAGCTAATCCAGCGTTGGGAAAATTCAGAAGCTTAGATGACATGAGGCAAATGGCAGAGCAAGCATCAAGGATGCCTAGCTTTGAGAACACGTTTAGAAACCTGAATCTTAACCAGCGTGTTTCTATGCACTCGCCGTTTATCTCTCGGTCTGTTTGGGAATCTTGCGCGGGTGAGCCATGCCCGATTGAGGAATGTGAAGAAATCTATGCTGGCCTTGACCTATCGGCTAGGACTGACTTAACCTCAATGGTGTTATATGGCCGCAAAGATAATCTTTGGAATGCCTATCCGTATTTTTGGACACCACAAAATGGATTGTTTGACAGGGCAAAACGTGACCGCGCTCCCTATGATGCGTGGGCAAACATGGGGCTGATAAAAACTTGCGCTGGTTCAAGCATTGATTACGAGTTTCTAGCAAGAGAGATTGCGGAGTTATGTGAGGGGCTTGATATTATAGCCATAGCCTATGACCGCTGGCGCATGGATATTTTGAAAAAGGAGCTGGAAAAGATAGGCGTTGAACTTCCGCTTGCGGAATGGGGGCAGGGGTTTAAGGATATGTCACCCGCTATTGATGCGCTGGAAGAAAAAATATTAAATGGCACACTAAGACACGGAGCTAATCCAGTGTTAACTATGTGCGCTAATAACGCAGTTGTCAGCCGCGACCCAGCAGGGAATAGAAAATTAGATAAATCAAAAACAAGTGTAAGGATTGACGGCATAGTAGCGCTTGCTATGGCCGCTGGTATTGCAGAGAGATTGCACGAATCAAACGGAAAGATAGATGATTTTATACACAATCCATTGATTTTTTAATGGTTGATTATACCATATTTTGTGGCATAATGACAAAAACAGTGGGTTTTTAATGGCTAATTTCTGGCGCAGATTTATATCTTTCGGTAGTGGTGCATCAACAAGGACTGACGGACTCCAGTTAGGCGAGCCTGCATCATACCGCGTTCAATCATCTACACCCGTTACTGTTGATTCTTCTCTACAACTTTCCGCTGTTTGGGCTTGTGTTAAGTTAATCGCTGAAACGGTGGCAAGTCTCCCTGTGTATGTTTATAAATACGATAAAACCACGGGAATCAAGACACGCTATGTTGACCACCCGCTGCAAGAACTATTTGATTACAAGGTAAACCGCTGGCAGACACGGCAAGAGTTTTTTGAATCGGTAGTATATCAGCTTGTGCTATTGGGTAATTCTTATTGTGCAATCCAGCGCAACAGTCAGAAACGTATTATTGCACTCATCCCCCTAATGTCTGAGCAGATGGAAGTATCGCTAGAGGATGGCGGGGCGGTTGTTTATAAATACACCGATGGTGCAAACCTAAACTTCTATTCTGATAAGACCGTATGGCACAATAAACAATTTGGTAACGGTGTTATTGGCCTTTCCACTTTGGCATACGCTCGCAACTCAATAGGCATAGGGCAGGGTGCAGAGGAAACTGTTTCAAAGATATATCGCAACGGCGGCAAGCCTTCTGGCATCCTAACAATTGACAAAGTTCTTTCAGCACAACAGCGCGAGCAGATTAAAAACAACTTTGCAGAGCTTCAATCTGGCAACCAAGACCGTTTGTTCGTTTTGGAAGCTGGCATGAATTATACCAAAGTAAGCCTGTCGCCTGAAGACATAGAGCTGCTTTCTTCTCGCAAATTTCAAATTGAAGATATAGCAAGGTTCTTCGGCGTTCCGTCTGTTCTCATAAACGACACATCATCAGGCACGACATGGGGTTCTGGTATTCAGCAGATTGTAGAGGGCTGGTATAAGTTAGGATTAATGCCGCTCCTTGACCGCCTAGAAGCTTCGATGAAATGCCGCCTGCTTTCACCCGAAGAACAAATGAATACCACGGTAGAATTTGACCTTGACTCACTGCTTCAGCCTTCACAGGCAGAGCGTGTAAAAACCTACAAAGAAGCTGTTACGGGCGGGGTGATGACTCCGAATGAGGCGCGTATCAATGAGGGATGGACTCCATTAGAGGGTGGCAACAATCTCTATATGCAGCAGCAGATGATACCGCTCAAAGATTTGCAGAACATGCAATCTACACAGAACAATGTTAATCAGACATTGGCAGAGGCTAAGAAGATTCAAGCAGCAGTAAAGCCAGCCGCGCCTGTGTATAATATAACCATGCCAGATATACGCATGGAAGCGCCTATTAATGTTGCAGCTCCACATATTACCATGCCACCAGTGGAAAATCATTTTGAGATGCAAGCGCCTGTGGTAAATGTAACGACACCAGAACAGCAAGCGCCTGTGGTAAATGTTACATTGCCAGAAATGACCCCTAATTTTGCGGTTGATGTAAAGTCTCCTGATGTTCATGTTGAAGCGCAATTGCCAGCGCCAGAAGTGCAAGTGATACTCCCTGCCCGCAAGACCGAAACCAAAGTAACCTATGACGCAATGGATAGAATAGTAAGCAGTACGCAAATCGAAACGGATGCTTAATCATGGCTATTACGGTCACACATAAAAAGGTTGCGACATTACCTGACCAAGCGGGCGCAGAAATCAACAAGGCGGAGTGGAATGATACCCACCAAGTTACAGGTCTTTCTACCGTAGCGGAAACTGGCTCTTACAATGATTTAACCGATAAGCCTACTATTCCAACAGTCCCATCTGGCTTAACTCCTTTAGGTGCAGCAAATACTTTCCCAACTGTTGCTGCTGGCGGCTCTGCGCTTGAATATACTTACGCTACCAACCAAAGCCTGCAAACAGTCGATAATGTCACATTTAATTCTGTGACGCTTCCTGCTGGCAACGTACAGACGCAGCTTGATGCAAAGGTTGATTATATCTCATACAGCTATTTTGGAGGCATTTAATGGCATCTACCCCTATTTTCCCCGCAACGATTAAAAGCTGGTTTGCCAAGATTGCGCCCGCTGATACCACCACACTGAAAACGCTAATTACTGCTGGCAGCAACGGCTCACGCATTGATAGCATTATGGCGAGCAACACGGCCACTGCTTCGGCTAGTGACCTCCAGTTTGTCATTACGTCAGGCGGTGTTGATTACATCATAGACACTGTGCAGATACCAGTAAACTCTGGTTTTACTAATGCGGTTGTAGCTGTAAACATCCTGAACCATTCCACCAAGTTTCTGTGGACTACCTATGATGCAAACGGCAACCGTTACATGACTCTGGCGAGTGGTGCGGTTCTGAAAGTAAAAGTGCTTACTACCATTGCAACAGGCAAAGAACTGTCCGTTTTTGCACAAGGGGCTGATTACTAATGAATTCCCTAAACCCTAAAGTACCAACCATAGTGACAGGCCGTGAGCGTTATCGTGACGCAGCGGCTATTACTGCGGCAAGGGCGGCTTTGGGGCTTGGAACAATGGCGGTGCAGAATAGTAACAGCGTTAGCATTACAGGGGGGGCTGCTACAGGACTCACCAATCTTACCGCTAGTAATGGCACGATAACTAGTCTCAATACCACGTCTGTTTATGCCAGCTACATAGGAACGACTAGCGGTGCAGCTAGTGGCGCATGGTCGGCTGGCAATCTTTATGTAGGCAATGGCGGGTTTGATAATAACGGCACAACTGGTTTGCAAGCTGAGTTCGTCACCACTTCTGGCACGATAAGCGGCAATTATACGATTGTTCTACTGGATGCATCCACAGCGGCTTGCACAGGAACGCCATCTACTACTGCCTGTTCTACCTATACCAATAGCACCGATTGCACCGCAAGAGATAGCCACGGCGGATGCTCATGGAACGCAATCAACTGCTATGTGTGGAACGGCGATGAAAGCAGTTGCAATGCCAACTCTGGTTATGGCTGCACATGGGAAAGCGCTTCGTGCAGCGGCACTGGTGCATATGACCAATCAAGCTGCGAATCCTATTCTGGTTGCACATGGACAAATAACCCGCAATCCTGCTCTGTCTATGATTCAGACCAATACAACTGCCAAAATACAAGTGGCTGCTCTTGGAACGCTGAAACAACAGCAGACTGCTCTGCATTTAACGGTGACCAGTCAACATGCGAAAGCACAAGCGGCTGCTCTTGGAGTGACCCTGATTGCACAGGAACATACGTTAGTTCGCCTTCTTATTGTTCTGGCTCTTACGACAGCTATTCCTGTGATGGCACTTACTACACTGGCAATTGCACTGGTTCTGGTGGGTATTGTTCAGGTACAGCAAATTGCGCTGGCATTGACGACAATACCAATTGCACCAATGAAACAGGCTGTTCTTGGACTACGGTAATCAATGCTACGTTACCTACTCTTGTAGATGACCGTGTATATTGCCTTAAAAACATATCCAGCGGCGGTCAGGATGCAATCATCTACACCACCACTACAACCCCTGCTACAACCATAAATGGGGCAAGCAGCTATACGCTAGCAGATACCAACGATGCGATTTGGATTGTAGGCAAGACTCGCACAGGTTCTTGCGGGGCTTATGTTAGCGAAGGCGCATGTACGGCGGTTGTAGGTTGTTCATGGACTGGCATTGATTGTGGCGGGTTAGATGAATCAACTTGCACATCAACAAGTGGTTGTTCATGGGATAGCATGAGTAGTACATGCAGCGGCACATATAATTACACATGCAACGGCGTTGCGGTTTTGTCTAAAAACTGGTATATCACAGCTTCACACGGAATTTAGGAGGGTACATGCTAGAACTAACTGAACTAATGGCTAAGAACTTAATCGAGAACGCACCTATATGCGTTATTAAAGCATACGCTGATAACTGCCCTGCGTGTGAGAATTACGCACCTGTTTTTGCTGAGGCCTCACAAGCCCTGCCTGAAATTCAGTTTGGCAAAATAAAAGTAGCGCGTACAGCACCAACTGACTTTACCCGCACCTATATGCAAGCTGGCAGCGATGTAAATGGAATCGGCACACCAATGACCTTTGTATTTAAAAATGGGGCGCTCGCTTATCGTTATTATGGAATTCTCACCCTTGCAGAGCTGATGACTTTTATCAGCATTGGCAAAACCATTTCGCCAGATGACGAAGTAAAGGCTGCGCGAATTGCAGAGATTGATGCAATGGTAGGACGCAGTATGCGTGAAACTAACGAAAAGATTCAGGCGTTACAGGCGGCACACACACAAGTAATCCGTGAAGCAGAAGCAGAAATTAACCGCATTAAGGGGGCATAATGTCTTGCGATAATTGCGATTGGTCAACACCGCTAAAACATAAGCCTTGGCAACTTGCATTTTGGCAGACGGATTGTCGCCTTTGTTTACGTATTCAGGGCGCGGTATTGGCCTCTTTGTTTTTGCTGGTTGTTTATGGGTTTATTTAACGCCTCGATATTCAATAACCAAATATTTAATACCAGTAGGCCGCAACCTCCTGAACCATTTCCAACAGGCGGAAGGCTTGGCAGGAAAATACTAAAGATAGATTTTGAAGAAGAACGGAAGAAAAAGAAACGCCGCAACGCTGCTCAATTTTTGGTTTTACTAAATAACTAGATATGGTATATTAAATCATGACTCACACCATAGATATTGATAAATTCCGTCATAAAGCGCTTAAATCTTTTGAAGCGCCTGCATCTGCTTTGGCAAAATGGCAACCTGAAATACACGCAAAAGATGATGATAATCAGGCGATTAATATCTATTCAACCATTGGCGATTATGGCGATGGCACAGGGATGACACCTAAAATCGTGTCAGGAATACTTCGCAAATCCAAGGGCGCAATTAACGTCAATATTAACTCTGCTGGCGGTGATTTTTTTGATGGGGTGGCAATTTATAACCTTTTAAAAGAATACGAAGGCGAAGTTAATATCCGTGTTGTAGGCCTTGCGGCTTCTGCTGCGTCTATCATTGCAATGGCTGGCGATAATGTAGAAATAGCTGAATCTGGTTTTTTAATGATTCATAACGCATGGACGCTTGCCATTGGCAATAAAGACGACATGAAAGAAGTTGCTGCAATGCTTGGTAAGTTTGATGAAAGTATGGCGAAAGTTTACGCTGCATCAACTGGCATTGACGAAAAAGAAATTAAAAAAATGATGGCTGCTGAAACGTGGCTATCAGGCGCGGAAGCCGTTGAAATGGGTTTTGCATCTGCGCTGATGGGTAGCGATGAAATCGAAGTTGTGGACGATAGCGACAAGATTGTGAACGCTGCACTTAAAAAAATTGACGTAGCTTTGGCAAAGGACGGTATGCCCCGTTCTAAACGCCGTGAGCTTATCAAAGAAATTACCAGCAAGCCGAGCGCTGCTGAAGTCAAGCCGAGCGCTGACATTGAGGGGGCTTTACAAGCCATTTTAAACACTCTTAAAAAATAGGACACACAATGACTGACACTCTCGACCTAGTGAAGCAAATCAATGCTTCCATCGAGGGCATCAAAGCGGAAAACGCCCGCATTAACGATGCACTCAAAACCACTGGCAGCGCTGACGAAGTAAAAGCGGCTGTTAAAGCGGCTGACGAATCGGCTAAAAAAGTAGCTGAAATGTCAACTCGCATTATCGAAATTGAACAATCTCTTGCTGAAAACGTAAAAGCAGGCAAAGCTTCTCCGCAAACTCTTGGCGAAGCAGTTATCAAAAGCGATGCTTATAAAGCATTTGCCAATGGCAACGCTGCTCGCTTCCGTATTGAAGCCAACACCATCACTGGTCAAACTGGTTCACCTCCAGCTAACAGCGATGTACTTGTTGCGCCACAGCGTCTTTCTGGCATCATTCCGCTGGAATATCGCAAGCTGAATATCTTTGATGTTCTGCCAAGCGGCGTGACCACTTCAAACGCTATCGAAGTGACCCGTGAAAACAGCTACACCAATAGCGCAGCAGAAACCGCAGAAGGTGACACCAAGCCGCAATCGGCTATCACCTACAATCTGCTTTCCGTTCCTGTTCGCACGATTGCAACATGGCTGAAAGTGTCTAAACAGGTGATTGAAGATTCTGCAATGTTGCAGTCTCACATCGACACCCGTCTGCGTCACATGGCTATGGTTCGTTATCAAAACCAGATTATTTCTGGTAACGGTACTAACCAGAACATCAGCGGTATTCTTGACAGTGGCAACCACACTGTTTTCAACGCTGTATCTGGCGAAAACGAGCTTGATGCACTTAACCGCATGATTGAGGCTGTTCAGGTTGCTGACTATGAACCAACCGCTATCATGTTGAACCCAGTTGATTTCCACACCATCGAGCGCCTGAAAGTTGGCACTTCTGATGACCGTTATATCGTGGGCAATCCTGCTGGCATGCTTGCTCCTACGCTTTGGGGCTTGCCTGTTATCCTGTCTAACAGCATCACTTCTGGCACTGCAATCGTTGGTGACTTCACTCGTGCTTATACCGTGTGGAATCGTCAGGGTGCAGTTGTTGAAATGTTTGAACAAGATGGAACAAACGTACAGCAAAACCTCATCACTGTTCGTAGCGAACTCCGTGGCTGCTTGGCCTCGTATGTTCCTGCGGCTGTGTATGCTGGCGCACTTAACGTATAAGAGGGATGGGGCGGGTAACACCGCCCCTTTCTTATGGCAGTAGTCACACTCACAGAAGCTAAAAATCATCTAAGGGTCACCGATACAAACGAGGACTCAACAATACAGATTTATCTTGATGCAGTTGATTTAAATATCATCAGCTACCTCAATCGCTCTGCATTGCCTGTTGATAATTCTGGCAATATACCAGCGGCTATTAAAGCTGCGGCATTGCTTATGATTGGTGATTTATACGAACACCGTGAATCACAGGTTATAGGTCAGGGTGTAATTGAGAATCCAGCAGCGCGTAATCTGCTTTACCCATATCGCAAAGAAATAGGCATTTAATGCAGGAATATGATTTTTCATTTGTGCAAGGCGATACATTTAGCCAAACGTGGGCTTATGGCTCTAGCTTGTCGGGCTATACGGCCAGAATGAAAATCAAAAAAACACCAGAAGATACAGAAGTTATTGAACTCACATCATCTAGTGGCCTTACAATAAGCGGTTCAAATATCACCGTAGCCATGACAGCAGCAGAAACCGCCGATATTGAGGGCGGTGTTTATCTTTATGATTTGAAGGTAATCTCTGGCGCTGGAGCAGTTACCACATTCAGGCGGGGTTATGTCACAGTCTATCCCGAAATCAGCAACGAAGATTAGCGTTTGCATTGCAACGGGTGCAAGCCTTACGCAAGAGCAAGTTGATTATATAAAAGGCAAGGCGACTGTTTATGTTGTCAATGATGCTTATAGGCTAGCGCCGTGGGCTGATGTGCTTTATGCCTGTGATTATCGCTGGTGGAATTACCATAAGCCAGAATTTAAAGGGCGCAAGGTAACGATAAACGAACAAGCGGTTAAAGAATATAATCTTGAACTTTGGAAGCAATCTAAAGCTATATGGAGCGATAAACAGCGAGAGCTTGCAACAGGTGGTAATGGTGGCTTTCAATGCCTCAATCTGGCCGATTTAGAAGGCGCAGAAAAAATCATATTACTTGGCTATGATATGAAGCCAGTTGGGCATTTTTTTGGCGAGCATCCTGAAAAAATCAGGGGTTGTTCTCGCTATGATGTTTGGGTGAAAAATTTTAAAGAAGCCAAGCGTTACATTAAGGCGGAAGTGATTAATTGCACACCTGATTCTGCATTGGATTGTTTTGAAAAGGCTAATTTAATGGATGTGCTATGAGAGCGATAATCCACACCAATCATAAAGAGGATTTGTTCTCAAAAGGATTTAAGGCGCTTGGCTTTCAGGTAACAAAAGACAACGGAGTTGACCCAAAACCAACGGACATTTTATTAGTGTGGAATGTCACATCCAGAAATAAACCGACAAGGGATAAATTCAAAAGAGCTGGCGCTAGGATATTGGTTGCGGAAAATGGCTATATCGGTAAAGACAATAACGGGAATAAGCTATTAGCCCTTGCATGGGATGGACACGCTGGTGAAGGCATTTGGAATATAGGTGATTACCCGCGCTATTTAGACCACAACTTTGACATATTGCCTTGGAAAGATGGAAAGAATATCGTTATTTTGGCACAGCGTGGCATTGGAAACGCAAAAGATGTATCTTGGGCTAGGCAAATAGCGTTAGAGCTAAAGAAAAAAACAGATAAACCAATTATTATTAGGGAGCATAAAGGCAGGGATAATCCTCCTTTAGAGCCTGTTTTAGATAATGCTTACTGTTGTGTAACGTGGTCATCAGGCGCAGCGATAAAGGCAATTGCATATGGCGTTCCTGTGTTTTATTCAATGCCTAACTGGATAGGTGCAAAAGCTGCTTTTTATGGCCTTGATATAGATAATCCTTGCAAAGGCGATAGAATAGAGATGTTTCACCGTTTAGGGTGGGCGCAATGGACAAGGGCAGAAATAGAAAGCGGGGAGGCGCTTAAATTATGCGGGTGCATCTAGCTTTTAATTATGCTGGTTTGAATCATTCCTATCAGAAGAAACTATGGGAAGAAGCCGTTAGGTCAATGGGATGGGAATCATCTATAGTTTACAATGCAGATTTAACCGTGATGTGGGGGCCGAATCCCCCATTTAACCAAACCCGCGCCCGTAAAAAACCAGTGTTGATGATTGACTTTCCTTATTGGAATCGCAGGAAAGATAAGAACGGGGAGGAATTTTATAAAGTAAGCCTGAACGGGCAGCATCCTACACCATACATCATGACTGAAAATCACAATTCGGATAGGTTCTTTGCAACAGGCGGCACTGAGCCTTTGCCTTGGAAAACTGGCGGTGATTATATTTTACTGGCTGGAATGGGGCCGAAGGCGGCTCACCAATTTGGATATGAACAAGGGCAATGGGAAAGAAAGATAGCCAATATAATTAAAAAGCAAACAGACCTTCCGATATTATACAGGCCAAAACCTAATCGGGGAGGCAGCTCTTTGGTGGGAACGATATATGACAATGGCCAAAAATCCATAGCTGAAGTTGTATCAAGGGCGGCGTGTGTTGTGTGTCATCACGGCAATCCTACGATAGACGCGCTCTGGGCTGGAGTGCCTATTTTTATGAATGCACACATAGGCGCAGCTTCTCACCTTGCCAGCTTTGATTTTGAGAATATTAACAAGCCATTTAAACCCGACAATAGGCAGCAGTTTTTTAATAACATTGCACATTGGCAATTTAGTGTGGATGAGATAAAATCAGGCGCAGTGTTTAAGAGCTTTAGGGACAGGGGTTTTATATGAGGGTTTATATCGGATACGACCCCAGAGACGAGTTAGCATTTAGGGCTTGTGTAAGCTCTCTATTAAAGCACTCATCTATTCCGCTGGATATTATACCACTCAGGGAGCATGACTTGCGAAGGGCTGGTATTTATAACCGACCTTATTTGACTTGTGCCAACGGCCAATTAATTGACGCTATAGACTCTAAACCGTTTTCAACGCAATTTAGTTTCACCCGTTTTGCCATTCCTTTATGGGATGAGTCAACCGATTGGGTGATGTTTGTGGATGCGGATTTTATTTTCTTTGATGATGTGGCTAAGTTAATTGCACTGGCTGAAGAAGATAAAGACTTGATGTGCGTAAAACACAACTATAAGCCAAATGAAACGGCTAAGTTTGATGGCATGGCGCAGCAGCAGTACAATAGAAAAAATTGGTCATCACTTATGTTAATGCGGCCAGCTAAGTTAAAAATCACCAAGTCAATGTTAAACGGAGAAAGCGGCTCTTTCCTGCATGGCTTTCAGTTTATGGATTCAGATAAAATAGGCTCACTTCCTGAATCATGGAATTGGTTAGAGGGGTGGTCATCAAGCGATATTATGCCGCAAGCAGTACATTATACCAGAGGCACACCCGATTTAATAGGCGAAGCGCCATTTGACGGGCTATGGTGGGATGCTGTGAAAGAATGGAAACCCGATATGAATAGGACAGGATTATGCGGGTAGTCATTACCTATTTACACAAAGGCAATGATGAATATTTGGCGCTTATTGACCAAGCATTTGCCAGCGCAAAACGTCATGGATATGAGACAGTAATAGTGGGTAATTACAAAGGACACGCTGACCATTGGATTTATTTTGGTGTAGATAAAGAGTCGCGCCTGATGAACTGGATTTTAGCCGCGCAACTTGCTTTTATTGAGTCACCATTGTTTGATTGTGAAAGCGTTTTATTCTCTCCTGATGCGCTTATAAATAAACCGCTTGATAAAGTGTTTGAATTAGATTTTGACGTTGCTTTTACTGATAGGGATAACAAAAAATACCCTATAAATAACGGGGTTATTTTCCTAAAGCCAGCGCAGGGGATTAGAGAGTTTTGGTTGCTGTGCTTGGCAAAGTGCAGGACATATTCGGAAGATATACAGGATTGGTACGGCGACCAATTATCGCTTTGGGATGTGTATAATTCAGGAGCGCACGAACGGCTAGGCGTTAAAGCAATGCTATTGCCATGCGACACTTACAATGCCAGCCCTAAACAAGATGTTATAGATAGGCGCATGATTGAAAATGCGTATGTAATCCACTTTAAAGGAAAGCGTAAACACATGATGAAACAATATGAGGCGTTATGCAAATAGAGCTTATTGATGGGCTTTGGTGGCCTAAAGGTGACAAAGAATGTAGGCCAGCAGTAATAGGCCATTATAAAGACGCAGACGAAGCCATTAAGCTTTGCAAGGAAAAGAACATTGTGGTTCAGGCTGGCGGTAATTGCGGCGTATGGGCTAAATACCTAGCTGGTATTTTCAAGCACGTTTACACATTTGAGCCTGATGATACAAATTTTGAGTGCTTAGAGCGCAATGTCACGGAGGAAAATGTATTTAAATTCAAGGCCTGCCTTGGGGATTCTAATAACCCACTTGGTTTAAATGTGGTAAAGGACAATATAGGGGCGCATTACATAGCCAAAGAAGGCAACATTCCGCAGATTCGTATTGATGATTTGCACCTAGATGGATGTGATTTGCTGCAATTAGACATCGAGGGATACGAGTATTTTGCCCTTAAAGGCGCAGAGGAAACCATTAAGAAGTTTTCCCCCGTTATTATGATAGAGGACAAGCGGCATTATAAAAGATTCGATGTAAAGGAAGGGCAGATAATAAGCTACCTTGAATCTCTTGGATATGTGATATATACTAAGGTTGCGCGTGATTTGATATTGGTGAAAAATGATAGGTAAACTTGACCAACGTATAGTTCTACAATCCCTCGCTGAGACTAATAGCTTCGGGCAATTAACTCAGGCATGGACAACTGTTGCCACGGTTTACGGTAATGTCATACAGCCAAAAGGCAGCGAATCATTTGAAGCAGCAAGGATTAACGCCACGGAGACTATAAGGGTTAAAATCCGCTATAGAACCGATGTAACCAATAAATGGCGCTTTCAATGGGAGAGTCAAAACTATTCCATTCAGGCTATTGATAGGGCTGAAAGGCGCGAGGGGTATATGTGGCTTACAGGCAAGGTGACAGGCGCACTATGAAGGTAACTACAAAGCTAACTGGCTGGAAAGAATTTGACGACCTTTTAAAAGAGTTTCCTGATGCGGTGCAAAATAGAGTGGCGCAGGGAGTAACCAACGCTGGCGCTAGGGTAATAAGAAAAGAGATAAAAGCTGCTGCTCCTGTTGACGCAGATAAACGCTCTCCGCTTTCGCTTAAACACGGAAGGCTTAAGGATAACATTAAAATATATCCAATGAGATATGTTAAATCTCGCGGGCAGAAAGGCACTCGTGTTAATACTGGCAAGGCGTCATGGGGTTATTGGCTTGAAAAAGGCACAAGATATATTGAGGCAAGGCCTTGGTTTTTGCCAGCATTTGAGAAAGCAACGGGCGCGGCGGTGGATAGAATGAGAGAATATTTTGTTGACCGCATGGAAAAAGAAATTGAAAAGCTCAAAAGGAAACATAAGCCATGATGGAAAAAGCATTATTTGAGCTTATCAAAACATATGCCTCTGGCCGCATATATGCCTTAAGAGCGCCTCAAAATGTAACAGCGCCTTTTGTGGTATTCCAGCGCATTGATTCTGATAGGTGGCGTTCGCTTACTGGGCCTTCAGGGGTGGCGCAGGCAACGGTGCAAATTGATTGCTATGCAGAAACCTATTATGCAGCCAAAGAGCTATCGGAACAAATCGAGCAAACCTTGGATGGATATCAAGGTATAGTGTATTTTGGTAGTGACAGCCCACTAGATAGTGTGTATATTGGTGGTATAAGTTTACAGAATGATTCTGATATAATAGACCAAACAGACGAACCTTTATTGTATCGGAATACGGCTAATTATTTAGTAACATATTACACATAGGGGTTAAAATGGCTAACGCTATTGAATCACAAGGCTTTAAATTCGAGATTGGTAACGGGGATTCTCCCACCACCTACACCGAAGTTAAAGAAATCACTTCATTTTCTGGCTTTGATGGGGCTGCATCTGAGATTGATGTAACGCACCTTCAGTCAACCGCTAAAGAATTCCTCATGGGTTTGCAGGATTTCGGTAGCTTCCAGATGGATGTAAACCACCTACCAACTGATGCAGGGCAGGATGCAATGCGCGCAGCAAAAGCTAGTCGTGATATTCAGGACTTCCGCATTACACTGAGCGATGCTTCACAAATCACCTTCCGTGGCTATGTTCTCTCTAATGCTCTTTCTGGCGCTGTTGATGGCAAAGTAGATGGCTCGTTCACAATCCGCATTACTGGCGCTGTATCGGGGCTTTAATGTCTAAGCATACGGGAGAGTTTTTAGTTAATCTTGGCGGACAGTCATATCGTTTGATATATGATTGGGCGGCTCTCTCTCGTATTCAGGATGAAGTTTCTAAGGACGCATTGATTGACTTGCCAGCGGCAAAGCCAAGTGAAATTGCAAAACTGCTTTCCATTGGCCTTAACCGCAATCATCCTGAAATGACGGCTGAAAAATTAATGGAGCTTTCACCGCCTATTATCTCTGTTCTGGGTATGATTGATGCGGCCATTGCCTATGCTTATTATGGCTCTGATGGAATGAAACCATTGGAAGAAGGCGAAAAAAAAAAGAGATGAGATAAGGGAGGCGTTTCAGATTGGTTATTTAATGGGGTTGTCTCCTGATGTGTTTTGGAAAATGACCCCGTGGCAATTTAGCGTTTGCATGGAAGCTTTTGAAAAGAAGCGTGATGCTGAAAGAGATTATGATTTAAGTATCGCATGGCACATTGCAGCGTTTGGAAGGGCTAAGAAACTACCATCACTAAAAGAAATTATCCGCAAACCCAAAAAGGGAATTGATGAAACTGAGATATTAGCAAGGCTGAAGGCATATAATAAAAGGTTAGAAAATGAGTAATCCAACATTAGCCGCTAATGTAACGCTAGAAACCGCCTCAGTTGACACTGGCATTACCAGAGTCCGTAAGGGATTAAACCAGCTCAAACAAGATACCGAAAGAAACATGAGCGCCTCACAGCGGGCGTTTGGATTCTTTGGGCGAAGCGTTGATGGGGTTAGGGATTCCATCTTATCAATGAATGGTGCAATAGCTGGCGCAATTGGTGGCGCTGGCTTTATGGCTATTGGAAGAAGCGTTTTAAATACCGCTGACCAAGTAGCCAAAATGTCAGATAGGCTAGGGCTTACTACTGAGCAATTGCAAAAATATCAATATGCAGCAAAACTAGCGGGTGTAGAGACTGAGCAGTTTGAAATGGCTTTCGGTTTTCTCAATCGTCAAATGGCTGAAGGCAAACTGCCCTATACTGATATAAACCAAGCCCTATTAGCCTTAGCTGATAAAACCCAAAAAGCAAAAGATGGCATTGAACGCGCTCGCATTGCAACAGAGGCTTTCGGGGCAAGGGGTGGTGCGAGGATGATTCCTTTCCTCATGCAGGGGAAAGAAGGCATAGCTGCACTAGGGGCAGAAGCGGAAAGATTGGGCATTGTCTTAGGTGATGATACAATCCGCAAGGCTGAACAATTCAAAGACCAACTTGAAATCCTAGGCGACGTGATTCAAAAGAATTTTTCACAAGCCGCACTGGAAGGGTTTATCGGCTCGTCTAAAGACGTAAGGGATATATACACAGACCCTAATTTCATCCAATCAATTAAAGATTTAGGCTCTGCATTTGGCGCAATAGCAGATGGTATGCTTGCGGCTGTATCAACGCTAAAAGAGTTTTATAGCATAGGGAAAAAGATTCTTGTTGATATGCCATATGATGCCGCTTACAAGGCGACTCGTGCGGTTATGGGTGAACCACAAAATCCCAATGCTTCTTTTACAAAACCACAAACAGTTGACCAAGCTACGTTTGGAAGTGTTGAAGCATTTAGTGAAAAAGAGAAAGCTAAGTTATTATCTGATAGGGCTTATGAAGAAGCCGCTGCTAATAAAAAATTGCAGGCCACAAAACAAGAATTAACCGCAGCCGCAAAAGCCCAAAAAGAACAAGAGGACGCTCTCAAAAAGGTTTATGAGGATGTGCAAACTCCTTTAGAAAAATACCACGAGCGCCTTCAAGAATTAGAAAGCATGAGAAGCTCTCTTGACCCAGAGATATATTCACGGGCAGTTAAGAAGGCTGGCGAGGAATTTGATGTAGCATCACAAAAAGCAGACAAGCTAAAAGACATAGGCAATGACTTGGGGCTTACGTTCTCATCCGCATTTGAGGATGCTATCGTTAGCGGTAAAAAACTAGGCGATACCATGCGCTCGCTTGGTCAGGACATCCTGCGTATTATCACCCGCAAAGCTATTACAGAGCCGCTCACAAGTTCAATTGGTAGCCTATTTTCAAGCGCTGGCGGCTCTAGTATGTTTAGCAGTCTATTTAGTGGCCTTGGCTTTGCTTCTGGCGGGCAACCTCCCGTTGGTAAATTCTCAGTGGTTGGTGAGCGTGGCCCAGAGTTATTTATGCCCTCCGTTCGTGGCACGATTATACCTAACGACCAACTAGGCGGCTCATCTAATACTTATGTAATTGATGCAAGGGGAACAGATGAAAGCGTGGTGAGAAGATTAGAGCAATCATTGTTTGCATTGGCTGGCCCAGGGGTTGTAGAAAGAAGAATAGCAGACGCACAAACGCGGGGGGCAATATGACATATCCTTTAGACCTTCCATCATCCTATCGGGCGGCAAGCGTTACACCTTCACTTGTGTTCATCAACTCACAAACCACGTCACCGTTTAGCTTGCAAACACAAACCTATTCATGGGGCGGAGAGCGTTGGGAGTTTGACGTACAAATCCCACCTACGAATGACAGAGACACGGCTGAAGATTTTATAGCCTTTGCCATGCAATTAAAGGGAAGCTATGGGACGTTTTTAATGGGCGACCCTGCTTTTCCCACGCCTCGTGGTTCATGGGGCGGCACTCCGCTAGTCAATGGCGCTAACCAAACAGGCAATACATTGGTAATTGATGGGGCATCATTGAACACAACCAACTACGCAAGAACTGGTGATTACTTTCAAGTTGGAACTGGATTGAGCGCAAGGCTTTATAAGGTTATGGCTGATGCAAATAGTGATGGTTCTGGTAATGTGACTTTGAGCGTGTCGCCTTCTGTTCGTCCAGCCACGGCTAACAATGCCACCATAACCACCACATACCCAAAGGGGCTATTTAGAATGGCAGAGGATTCTGTCACATGGGGCTATGATAATAACAAGATGTTTAGGTATTCATTCAAAGCAATAGAGGCGCTGTGAGAGATTTATCTGAACTAATGCAGGATAGTTTTACAGGAAGCGGTGCATCCGTTGCGCTGCTGGCTGAGTTTGACTTTCCAACTACGTTATATATGTGGTCAGGATATGGTAATGTTGAATGGAACGGAAACGCCTATATTGGGGGTGGTAATTTAATAGGCATATCACCCTATCAGGAAACGCAGGATTTACAGGCGCAAGGGCTGAAGTTTGAATTAAACGGCATTAGCTCCACGCTTATATCTGCTGCATTGCAGGAGGCGTATCAGGGCAGAAAATGCCGTTTGTATATCGCCATTATGCAAAATGTGGATACGGGCATTATAACGGAGGATGGCTCTTATATAACCACAGAAAGCGGCGACATTATCACGGTAGAGAGTCAAGTGTTATCGGCTTATAAATTCTTTACTGGCCTGATGGACACAATGGACATTACCGATGATGGAAAAACATCGCGTATTGTTCTCACTGCTGAAAATATCCTCATACTTTTAAAGCGAACCAAAACAGGCCGCTATACTTCTGAATTCCAGAAAAGCCTTTATTCTGACGATAAGGGATTAGATTTCATCTCTCAGCTACAAGATAAGGAAATCGTATGGTAGAGGGATGGGAACTTAGATTTTCTAATTATTTAAAACGAATGAAAAACACGCCATTTGTTTATGGCGAGAGTGATTGCGTTTCTTTTGTAGCTGGTGCGGTGAAAGAAATCACAGGCAAAGAATATAAATTCGACTATGACGCAGAATATGCTGAATCAATTAATCTACTAGAAGAAGCAAAAAAACTGTTAGGTAATATGAACACAAATACATTACTCGCGCAGCGCGGCGATGTGGTTTATACCATACACGGGGCGATGGGTATTGTGGATGATTCAGGCACTAAGATAGCCGTAATGACAAAAGAAGGTATGCGTAAAATACCAATGACACATTGCAAGGGGTTTTGGTCATGCCAGCAGTTGTAGTCCCTGCCGTATTATCTGGCGTTGTAGCTGGTTCTACTATGTCTGCAATCGGGTTTTCACTTGGCCATTTTGCATTGACGCTTGCCATTGGTGGATTGTCTCGCGCACTTGCACCTAAACCAAAGAAGCCTTCTTTTGGGCAGCAAGTAACATCAAACACGTTTGCAGTAAGGCAGCCAGCCGAAGCACATAAACACATTTATGGTCATACAAGGATTAGTGACGTTTACGCTCACATGGTAGGCACGACAAACAATGAAAAGCTACACGCATTTTTGATTCTATGTGCATCAGAAATCACTGCCATTGATGAGGTTTGGGTTAATGATTACGTCATTCCGTCCGATTGGATAGACGAAGATGGAAACGTAACGCAAGGCCGATATGCAAACGTGCTTAGAATCCGTAAACATCTAGGCAATGCAAACCAAGCGGCTGATGAGGTGGCTATAGCTGAGTTGCCAGAATGGACAGTTGACCATAGGCTGCGCGGCATAGCATATCTTTACATCACTATGACGAAAAATGCAGACGCATATCCTACAGGGCTGCCTAGTTTCTCTGCTGTTGTGAGAGGTAAGCCGCTTTATGATACGCGCACACAATCAACGGCATTTACAACAAACGTAGCTTTATTTGCAAACGACTTCCTAACCAATGAAAGATATGGTTTTGGCACTGATGACATGGATGATACCAACGTATCGGCACAGGCCAATATCTGCGATGAATTTGTAACTACTGCTGATATTGCGGTGGATGTGGATTCAATTGATACCGCCACAGATATTATAACCTTGGATGGGGATTTAAATAAATTCCAATGGGGTGACAGGGTTGAAGTTTCTGGCTCTGTAATTCCATCTGGGCTATCGGCGGCAACGCCTTATTATGTGATTATCTACCAAACCAAAGACACACCAAGGATTAAACTTGCGGCTACGCTTGCAGATTGCATGGCAAATAACGCAATTAATATCACATCCAGCGGAACGGCGGTTGTCATTACTAAGACGGGCGAGCCGCGCTATCATGGGGCTGGTGTAATAGAAACAGAGAACGAGCTTGAAGATAGCCTATGGTCAATTGTAAATGCTATGGCTGGCCGTGCTATATACACAGGTGGAAGCTGGAAGCTATTAGCAGGCGCTTATCGCTCTCCTGATATTGAATTTGGCACAGATGATTTTATCGGCGGTATTAGCACACGCACAAAGATACCACTCAGCGAGCGCTTTAACGTCATCAAGGGGTTGTATATATCTTCTATAAATAACTATCAGCCAGATGATTACCCTGCAATGAGGGTGCAAACATATATTGATGCTGACAATGGCGTTGAATACCCGCGTGACCTTAATTTAAACTTTGTAAACAGGCCAACGGCTGCACAGCGCATTGCTAAGATTGAGTTGCTTAAATCGCGTCAAGAGATTGTATTCACTGCGCCCTGCTCAATGAAAGGGTTTTTAGCACAAGTAGGTGACACACAAGAAATAACAATTGATAGATATGGCTGGAGTGCAAAAGAGTTTGAGGTTACTGGGTTCACGTTTAATGTGGATGAACAGCAGAGATTAACCACTAACTTAACCTTCCGTGAGACTGATTCAAGCGTTTATGATTGGACATCTGCAGAGGATGCTTCTATTGACCCCGCACCTAATACAAGCCTCCCTTCACCATTTACTGTTGAAGTTCCTACGGGAGTTTCATTTAGTTCTCGCGCAATTGATACTAGGGACGGTGACGTTGTTTATAGTTTAACACTTAATTGGGCATCACATCCAAACGCTTTCGTTAGAGAGTTTGGTGATTTTGAGATTCAATACAAACTAAGCAGCGCAAGTGACTTCGAGCCCTCATTTAGCGTTGATGGGGCGCTCACCTCTACATCAGTCCTTACCAGCTCTGTAAACGTATCGTATGACCTTAGAATCCGCGCCAGAAATAACTTGGGCGTTAAGTCAAATTGGGTTACAATAACGGGTGCGGTAGCGGGTTCTTCTGGCGGTGTAGGAGCTACTCAAGATTGGGGCGAATGGGTGAGCAGTCCAAGCGCAAGCCAAGATTGGGGTGATTGGACTTCATCGCCTTCCGTAACTGATGATTGGGGATATTTTACATGACGGCTGAACAAGTACAAATTAGACGCGATACAGCAACTAACCTTAATGGGGCAACTCCTGCATCGGGTGAGCTTGGTTATGATACCACAAATAAAAGATTGGTGGTTGGTGATGGCTCTACTGCTGGCGGAACTAAGATACCTAACGCAACTGATGTG
>JACCDR010251299.1_pt1 | contig 21221 bp, 16 predicted proteins | sample 7446431 | NCBI WGS metagenome assembly JACCDR01 (sample SAMN15323443, study PRJNA562643) | freshwater metagenome | isolation source: river surface water | place: USA:Blue River Watershed | collected 2017-08-17 | reverse complement strand
GATGATCACCCTGTTCGATCTCGCTCAGACCGCGCTCGATGCGCTCGAGCGGCGCGATCCAGCGCCCGACCAGCCAGAAAATCAGCAGGTCCGCCAGCGCCAGCAGCGTGATTTGCGCCAGCATGATGTCGCGCAGGTTGTCCCAGCCATCGAGGATTGCCCGCGTCGGGTTGGTACTGACCACCAGCCGCGCCTGCCGCACCAGGATCACCTGCTCGAGTTTGGCCGGACGGATCAGCGCCGCATACCAGCCGGGCGCGTCACGGCCGGCCTTGTATTGCGACGGCGGCGATTCGTACAGCAGCGTTCCCTGGCGGTCATACAGCCGGATGTCGTTGGCGCGCACGCGGCCGGTCGCGCGCAGGAAGCCGACCAACCCGGACAGGCCATCGTCGCCGTAGTAATCGCCGATGCGGCCGAGCAGCTGCGAGGCGATCCGGCCGGAGGCTTCCATCTCCTCGCGCACGCTGGCGCGGGTAGCCGCCAGCTCGACCGCAATCAGCACCGAGAAAATCAGCAGGGTCAGGATGGAGAAGATCAGGTTGATCTTCAGCCGCAGGCTCATGCCCTTCCCGGGCAACGGCGGGTGCCGGCCGGCGCGGTCGGCCTGAATGGCGGTGTCGGTGGTCATGGTCTTCATCGGGGGCGGCAGCGTGCATTGCGCGCCGCTTTGTCGTTTCGCCCGATCATAGCAGTCCCGGCGGGGACGCCGTGCCGACGCCGGACGGCCTGCCCGGTCGGTTCATGAATTTCATTAGACAGATTTACGCGTTTCGCGGATGCATGCCGGACGGCGTTCGCGGATGATTCATTACGCCGGCTAGCTCCCCTGGCTGGCAATTACAAATCCAACTTTTCAGGTAAACAGGAGATCATCATGGCATGGACCACCCCGGCAGCAACCGACCTGCGTTTCGGCTTCGAAATCACGATGTACATCGCTAACCGCTAATCCGCGGAGCGTAGCCGGCCTTGTGCCGGCTGCATCAGGAAGACGGCCCTTTGCGGCCGTCTTTTTTTTGCCTTTTTTCTGCCTGTCTTTCGGCCAATCAACAATCTCACCGCAAATACCCCGGAATAGTCGATGAAAAAGTTTCGCAGAAGAAAAAATTCATGAATTTCACTAGCAGAAGTCCTTGCCGGTTCGGCTATCCTCCCCCCACCTTCCAGAACCTACGGAAATTCCGCCGATGAAAACCAATAAAACAACCCTGGCCGTGCTGATCGCCGGCTGCTTCGGCAGTGGCATGGCCGTCGCCGAAGACGAGACCAAAGTACTGTCGCCGGTCGTCGTGACCGCTACCCGCGTCGAGCAAGACAGCTTCGACCTGCCGATGTCGATCGACAAGATCGAAAAAGACAGCATCCAGGAAGCGCAGCCGCGCATCAGCCTCTCCGAGAGCCTGATCCGTGTGCCGGGCGTGACCGCGCAATACCGCAACCAGAACTCCAGCGACCTGCAGATTTCCTCGCGCGGCTTCGGCGCGCGCTCGACCTTCGGCGTGCGCGGTGTGCGCCTGTACGTTGACGGCATCCCGATGACCATGCCGGACGGCATTGGTACGCCGGGCAACGTCGACCTCGGCTCGATCGGCGGCATCGAAGTGATGCGTGGCCCGTTCTCGGCCATGTACGGCAACTCGTCGGGCGGCGTGATTCAGCTGTTCACCCAGACCGCGCCGGAATCGCCGGAAATCGGCGCTGATTTCTATGCCGGCAGCTACGGCACGCGACGCTCGGCCATCGAGGCGGCCGGCACCCGCGGCAACGTGAATTACCTGATCTCGACGTCCGACTCGTCGTCCGACGGCTTCCGCAAGCAGAGCGCGTCGGAAAAGCAGCAAGCGACCATCCGCCTCGGCGTGGCGCTGTCGGAAGACTCGAAGCTGACCACGATGTTCAACTGGTTCCAGCAGGATGCGCAGGATCCGGGCGGCCTCAAGCGCGTCGGCGACGCCAACACGCCGTCGGCCTTCCGCGGCGACCCGTTCTACAACCCGGCCGGCGCCCAGGTGCGCGCCGTCGGCTTCAACACGCATGGCGAGAAGACCAACACGCAGATCGGCTTCAACTTCGAGAAGACGATCGACGCCAACAACAAGCTCAACATCATCACCTACGCAGGCAACCGTACCAGCGACGGCTACCTGGCGTCGACCTCCGGCGCGAACAACCGCGGCCGCCTGAGCCAGATCGACCGTGACTTCTACGGCGTCGACCTGCAGGGCACCAACCGCGGCCAGCTGAACGGCCGCGCCTACGTGGTGACCTTCGGCCTGACCGCCGGCTACCAGACCGACGCGCGCAAGGACTCGAACCAGCTGTACGATTCGGCGTCGGGCAAGTACACGATGGTCGACTCGGGCTACAACGTCGTCGCGAACCCGGCGTACAACCGTGACGAGACGCAAAAGGCGAGCAACATCGACCAGTACGTGCAAGGCACGTACTCGCTGGCCGACCAGTGGGACCTGCATGCCGGCGTGCGCCATTCCAGCATCTCGATGAGCCTGAACGACCGCATCGGCACCAACAACGGCAAGTTTGACTTCGACAAGACGATCCCGGTCGCCGGCGTCGTGTTCAAGGCAGCGCCGACGCTGAACTTCTACGCGAACGTGGGCCGCGGCTTCGAGGCGCCGAACCTGATCGAGATCTCGTACAACGACGCGACCAACCCGACCGGCGCGAACACCACCCTCAAGCCGAGCTCCAGCACCAACGTCGAAATCGGCACCAAGTGGCTGGCGTCGGAACGCACCCGCGTCAACGCCGCGGTGTTCGACATCACGACCAAGGACGAGATCGTCGTGACCAACAGCTCGACGTACACGGTGTACGGCAATGCCGGCGAGACCAAGCGCAGCGGCGCGGAACTGTCGGTCGAGCATGCGGTGTCGTCGAACCTGAGCCTGTTCGCAGCCTACACGCTGCTGGACGCGAAATACGGCGACGGCGTGACCATCCGCGGCGCGGACGTCAGCGGCAACCGCATCCCCGGCACCTACAAGACGCAGCTGTATGCCGAGGCGGCCTACAAATATCGTCCGATCGGCTTCAGCGGCGCCATCGAAGCGCGCTACAACAGCAAGGTTTACGTGAACGACGGCAACAGCGATGCCGCGCCGTCCTACACGATCGTCAACCTGCGTGCCAGCCTGCAGCAAGTGGTGGGCAAGTGGCGCGTGACCGAGTACGCACGCATCGAAAACCTGCTCGACACCGATTACATCGGTTCGGTCAAGGTCAACGACGGCGGCTCGCGTTTCTTCGAGACCTCGCCGGGTCGCAACTACATCGTCGGCGTGCGCGCCAACTACGTGTTCTGACCGGTACAGCGTCAACGCAAAGCCCGCACCTGGTGCGGGCTTTTTTATTGCGCGCAGATATCGCGCGTTGTGAACTTTCAGATCTGCCGGTAGCCGAGCGATTTCCATTCGCCGGTGCGCGGCACGCAGGCCCGGGCAAAATCCAGCGCATGCTGCTGCGGCGCCTGCGGCCGGCTGAACACCTCGTCCAGCGCCGCGCGCAGCAAGGCCTCGTCTTCGTCGTCCTGCACGAACCAGCGCAGCGACGGCGGCACGCGTGCGATCAGCTGCATGTCGCGCTCGAACACGTCCATGAAAGCCGCCTCCGTCATCCCGCCGTCACGCGACAGCGCGGCGTTGCGGATGTAATCGGCGCCTTCCATGCACTCGCGCGCGCTGAGCTCGTGCGCTCCGGCCCCGGCAACGGCGGCCGACAGCGCCGACAGCAGCGCCAGTCCTTTCATGAAGCCCGGCATGCGGATGCGTTTCATCGGGACCTCCCGGCGTGATGAAGACACCCGATTGATAGCAGCCTTCGCTACGGAAGGCACGCTGCGCCGCATCAGGCGGCGCGGTCCTCCGCGGCCGGATCGTCGTCTGCCGGCAACACATCGGTCGGCATCGGCAACAGGTCCAGTTCGAGCTCCGCCTTGTCGACCAGATACTGCGGCAGCGTGCCCTTGACCGCCACGCCGAGCTGCTCGAATTCCTTCGCCTGCTTGATCAGGTTGCCGCGTCCTTCGTACAGCTGGCCGAAGGCCTTCGTGTAACTGGCGCGCGCGCCGTCGAGCTTGCGGCCCAGCTCTTCCATCGTGCCGATGAACACGGTCAGCTTGTGGTACAGCTTGCCGGCGCTGTCAGCCAGCGCGGCGCTGTGCGCGTTCTGTTTTTCCAGCCGCCACAGCTGGCGCACGATATTCAGGCTCGTCAGCAGCGTGGTGGGCGTGGCCACCAGCACGTTCTGTTCGAGCGCGCGCTGGAACAGACTCTCGTCGGCGCGCAGCGCCTCGACGAAGGCCGATTCGATCGGTACGAACATGAACACCATTTCCGGCGAATTCAGGTCGCCCAGCTCGAAATAGCGACGGTCGGCCAGCTCGGAGATGCGGTCCGCGACCGCCTTCACATGCTCCTTCAGCGCCTGCTTGCGCTCGAGTTCGTCATCGGCATTCACATAGCGCGTGTACGCGTTCAGCGAGACCTTGGCGTCGACGATCAGGTGCTTGTCTTCAGGCAGGTAAATGATCACGTCCGGCCGCTGTCGGCCCTGCTCGCCGTTGAAGCTGACTTCGCGCCGGTAATCCCGTCCTTCCTGCAGGCCGGAGCGCGCCAGCACGTTCTCCAGCACCAGCTCGCCCCAGTTGCCCTGCTTCTTCGCCTGCCCTTTCAGCGCGGTCGCTAGGTCATGCGCCTCGGCGGTCATCCGCTGGTTCAGCTCCTGCAACTGTTTCAGTTCGGTGCGCAGCGCCGCCTGCTGCTGCGCGTCCTGGTGGTGCATTTCCTCGACGCGAGACTTGAACTCGTTCAGGCGTTCGCGGAACGGGTTCAGCAGGTTGCCGATGTTCTCGACGTTCTGCTCGCTGAAGCGGCGCGACTTGTCTTCGAGGATGCCATTGGCGAGGTTCTGGAATTCCTCGGTCAGCGACTTGCGCGCGGACTCGTTCATCTGCTGCAGCTGCCGCAGCTGCTCGTCGGCATTCCGGCGCACCTCTTCCAGCCGCGTGTTCACGCTCGCGAGCGCCTCGCGTGCAGCCGACAGTTCGCCGCGCAGCTGCTCGCCCTGCTGCGCCGACTGCGCGAGTTGCCCTTCGGTCATGCGCAGCCTTTCCTGCGTGGCAGCGAGTTCGGCCTGACGGCCCCGGCCCAGCGCCGACACCAGCAACGCGCCGGCGGCAAGCCCTGCAACGAGTCCGATGATGAGGGCCACGATATCCATGAAATGTCTCCGCTGATGAATCGCGCGAGTTTACCAGCGGCGCGCGCGCCGGCACGCAACACGCGCAATGCCCGGCCGCAATCGTGTGATGCAGCGGCATGACAGCCTCTAGAATGGCGGCTGGCTAACTGCGGACCCACCATGGCGCACATTCAACCCCCGGGCTGGCGCGAGCTGGCCGTCACCGGCGCAGCGCAACGCGAGATCGAAACCCTGTCCCTGCTGGAGCAGTCGCTGTCGGACGACTACACCGTCTTCCACGGCGTGCACTGGACGAATGTCGAAAAAGGCTGGTCCGCCTACGGCGAAGTCGATTTCATTATCGTCGCGCCCGATGGCCGCCTGCTGCTGGTCGAGCAAAAGTCCGGCTTCCTGACCGAGACCGACGAGGGTCTGGCAAAACGCTATGCCGGCATGGACAAGCCGAAGCTGGTGCGCAACCAGATCATGCGCGCGGTGGCGGCGCTGAAGCAGCGCTTCGGCCATGCCGGCGAGCCGCTGGCCATCGACTACCTGCTGTATTGCCCCGACTATCAGGTCAGGAAGGTCGAGACCGCGGGCATCGCCGCCGACCGCATCGTCGACGCGCGCCGGCGTGAGCAATTGCCAGCGGTGGTGCGCGAGATCCTGCCGCTGACGCCCGTCAGCGCGCAGCGCGAACGCGTGCTGCGCTTCCTCGGCAATGTGCTGCAACTGGTACCCGACCCGAGCTCGATGATCGGGCAGGCGAATGCGCTGGTCACGCGGATCTCGGGCGGGCTGGCGACGTGGGCGCGCAAGCTCGAGTTTTCGCCGTTCCGCCTGCGCGTGACCGGCACGGCCGGCAGCGGCAAGACCCAGCTGGCGCTGGCCGAATTCGAGGCCGCGATCAGCGCCGGCCTGAAGCCGCTGTATGTCTGCTACAACCGGCCGCTGGCGGACCATGTGCAGCGGCTGCTGCCGGCCGGCGGACGCGTCGCCAACTACCACCAGCTGTGCGACCTGTTTGCGCGCGCCACCGGCCTGCTGCCCGACTATGCCGATCCGCAGGTGTGGCAACAGCTGGAGGCGCACCTCGGGCAGGCCGCGCTGCCGTCGGACTGGCGCTTCGACGTGCTGATCGTCGATGAAGGACAGGACTTTTCCGAAGGCTGGCGCGACGCGCTGCTGCGCCTGCTGAAGGATGGCGGCCGCGCGCTGTGGCTGGAAGATCCGCTGCAAAACCTGTACTCGCGTGAACCGGTGCCGCTGCCGGGCTGGGTCACGCTGCATGCGGACAGCAATTTCCGCAGCCCGCGACAGGTGGTGCAGCTGCTGACGGCCTTGTCGCCGGCGCCGCTGGCCATCGACGCCTCCAGTCCTTTTGCCGGCGCCGACATCGAGGTGCTCAGCTGGCCGGCCGGGGACGCGGGCCAGATGCATGCGCAGACAAGGCAGGCGATCACGCGCTGCCTCGGCGCCGGCTTCACGCGGCAGGACATTGCGCTGGTAAGCTTTCGCGGGCGCGAGCATTCGGCGATCCTGAATCTCGACGCGCTCGGCCACCATACGTTGAAATCCTTTGACGGCAGCTACGACCTGTTCGGCAACCCGGTCTTCCGCGAAGGCGAACTGCTGGCCGAATCGGTCTATCGCTTCAAGGGGCAGTCGGCGCCGGCGGTGATCTTCACCGAGATCGATTTCGACGCCATGGATGACAAGAATTTTCGCAAGTTGTTTGTCGGCATGACCCGCGCACGGCTGAAGCTGGTGCTGGTGATCTCCGACCGCGCTGCCCGCTTCCTCGCCGACCGGCTGCCCTGAGGCGAGGAGCGCGGACGACGAGGCGGTTGCAGGTAAAATCCGCGCATAACAAAACCAACCGCACGGAGTCACCGCATGAGCACAGCATCGCCCCGTTCGTCCCGCCGCACTTTCCTGAAACAGGCCGCCGCACTCGGCGGCGCCTTTGTCCTCGGCATCCAGGGCCGCGCCGCACTGGCGGCATCGCAGGACGCCGCCCCCGAAGTGACGCACTGGGTCGTGATCCGGCCGGATGACACCGTGAGCATCCGCATCGCCCGTTCCGAGCTCGGCCAGGGCACGTTCACCGGCCTCGCGCAGCTGGTCGCCGAAGAGCTGGAGTGCGACTGGAGCAAGGTGCGCCCCGAATACGCGGACGTCAACGAACACATGCGCCGCAAGAAGGTCTGGAAAGACATGTCGACCGGCGGCAGCCGCGGCATCCGCGATTCGCATGAATACGTTCGCAAGGGCGGCGCAGCCGCACGCGAGATGCTGATTGCCGCTGCGGCACAGCAGTGGGGCGTGCCGGCATCCGAGTGCAGCGCGGCCAACAGCGTGGTCACGCATGCGTCCGGCAAGCAGGCGCGCTACGGCGAGCTGGCCGCGCTGGCATCGACGATGCCGGTGCCGGAAAACCCGCCGCTGAAGGACCCGAAACAATGGAAGATCGCCGGCACCTCGCCGGCCCGCTTCGACATCCCGGCCAAGGTGAACGGCTCGCAGGTCTATGCATCCGACGTGCGCCTGCCGGGCATGCTGCATGCATCGATCCGGCAAAGCCCGGTGTTCGGCGGTTTCGTGAAGAGCGTCGACGATGCAGCGGCGCTGACGATGCCGGGCGTGAAGCAGGTGGTCGTGGCCGACGACTGGGTCGCGGTCGTGGCGACCAGCTGGTGGCGCGCGAACCAGGCGCTGAAGCAGGTGAAGGTCGAGTGGGAGAACGGCGGCAAGGACAAAATCTCGAGCCAGTCGATCATGGCCTATCTGCGCGAGGGACTGGAAGCGCCCAAGGTGCCGGTCGCACGCAAGGACGGCGACGCCGACCAGGCCTTCTCGTCCGCGCACCAGCTGATCGAAGCCGAGTACACGACCGGCTTCATGAACCACGCGACGATGGAGCCGCAGACCGCGACCGCGCTGTATTCGCCGGACCGTCTCGAGGTCTGGGTCGGCACGCAGAACGGCGAGTCGTCGATCGCGGCCGCCGCCGAAGTGTCGGGCCTGCCGCTGGAGAAGGTCTATGTGAACAAGATGCATGCCGGCGGCGGCTTCGGCCGGCGCGGCCCGCACCAGGACTACACACGGCAGGCGGTGAAGATCGCCATGGCGATGCCCGGCACGCCGGTGCGCCTGCAATGGTCGCGCGAAGAGGACATGCGGCAAGGCCGCTACCGCCCGGTGTCGCTGGTGAAGCTGCGCGGCGCGCTCGACAAGGACGGCAACTGGACCGGCTGGCAGGTGCGCCAGTCCGACCAGTCGATCGCGATCACGGTGTTCCCGAACTTCGTGAAAGACGGCATCGACCAGATCAACACCCGCGTGTTCCGCGACAACCCGTATGCGGTGCCGAACTTCACCAATGAATACATGATGCGCGACCTGCACGTGCCGCCGGGCTTCTGGCGCGCGGTCGCGCATACCAACAACCCGTTCTATCGCGAATGCTTCATCGACGAGCTCGCGCACGCCGCCGGCAAGGACCCGGTGCAGTTCCGTCGCCCGCTGCTGCAGGGGAAGAAGGACCTGGCGGTGCTCGAAGCAGCCGCGAAGGCGATCGGCTGGGACACGCCGGCGCCGGCCGGCGTGCATCGCGGCATTGCGGTGGTGGATTCGTATGGCAGCTTCACCGCAGCCGCTGTCGAGCTGTCGGTCATCGATGGCAAGGAAATTGACGTGAAGCGCGTCGCGGTCGCAATCGACTGCGGCCATGTGGTGCATCCGAACGCAGTGACGGCGCAGATTGAAGGCGGCGTGCTGTGGGGCCTGTCGGCCATCATGGCCGAGGAGATCACGATCGAGAACGGCGCGGTCAAGCAATCGAACTTCCACGACTATCCGCTGGCGCGCATCAACGTCAAGCCCGAGATCATCCCGGTGCTGGTGCCGACCTTCGACTTCTGGGGCGGCGTCGGTGAGCCGCCGATCGGCGGCGTGATCCCGGCCATGGTGAACGCGCTGTACTCCGCCACCGGCAAGCGCATCCGCTCGCTGCCGCTGAAGCACCACGGCTTCCGCTACAAGGCCTGATCCTTCGCCGCCCTCCGGCACCAGGTCGGGGGGCGGTTCAGCGGAAGCTGCGATTCCACTGTACCGACAGCAGGTCGGCACGCGCGTCGAACGAGCCGCGCACCGTCTGCACTGTCGTGCCCGCCGAACTCGTCACCGCACGCGCGGTATTGGCGTCGGCAAAGAAGACGTGCGCGTAGCCGATGTCGATCGAATTCTGCTTGTCCAGCGCATAGCGCGCACCGACGGCCAGCCAGCTGCGGTTCGAATCCGGCAGCGTCATCGTGCGGTCTGCCGCCGACCTGACCGGCGTCTGGTCCCAGGCGGCGCCGAACCGCAGCTTCCACGCGTCATTCAGCTGGTAATTTGCACCGAGGCCAACGCGCCAGGTGTCGCGGAAGCGATAGCTCAGTGAATTCAGCAGCGTGCCGCTGCCCTGGTCGATCACGTTCAGCGTATTCACGCTGCTCCAGCCAGTCCAGGTCAGGTCGCCGAGCATTTCCAGCCTGTCATTCAGCTGGTGCGCGACCGCGAACGACGCCTGCGCCGGCGTCGTCAGCCGCGCACGCACCCGATTGTCGACAGTCGGCGTCAGGTTGCTGTCGAGCTCGCCGTCGAGCCTGAAACGAATCTCCGAACGATAGGTCAGCGCCAGCCGCGTCTGCGGCTGTGGCCGGAACAACAGGCCGGCGTTGTAGCCGAAGGCGCCGTCATCGCCCTTCACCCGGACATCGTTGTTCGCCAACACGCTGGGCAAGGGTGAGCCCTGCCGGAATTCGGTGTCGTTCTGCGCATAGTTGACGCCGAAGCCGACCGACCATTGCTCGTTCAGCCTGAAGGCCACCGACGGGTTCACGTTCACCTGCCGCAGTTTCGTGTAGTAGCCGGAGTAGCGGCCGATGAAATCAAAACCGTAGTCGGTCTGGTTGCCGAAGGTGGGCGAGATGCCAAGGCCGACGCGTATCGCCGGATCGATCGCATATGACCAGTACAGCGCCGGTATCAGCGACGTGCCGCCGCCGTCCTTGCCGTTCGACGCCGAAGGCGGCGGCAGCAGGCCCGACGTGCTTCCGTTGGAGAATTTCACCGAGCGGTCGAGCACGGTGCCGGCCAGCGCGAAGCTGTGCCCTTCGGGCAGCAGCGTCATGCCGGCCGGGTTGAAGAAGACGGTGCCGGCATCCTCCGCTGCCGCGGCAGCGCCGGCGAAGGCATTGCCATTGCCGGAGCCGGTCTGGTTCTGCAGCTGGAAGCCGGCCGCCTGCGCATCGCCGACGAAGGCGGCGCCGGCCAGGCCGGCGACGAGGGGAAAGCTGATTCGTACCCGCATGATGATCCTCCGCGACGCATGGCTGCCTGATCCCGGAACATTGATCGTGACTGCCTGCGGGCAAGCTTGCCAGCGCTGAAAAGTCTGGTAACAATCCGCCCGTCGCAGGAACACGATGTCTCGCATGGTAGTCAGCCGGCGCTTGCGGGCACTTGATCACGGGCATAGACCGCGATGCTCGTGCCGGGGCTGCGGCGAAGAAATCACAAGCGCCATCGCGGCGGCACATTCGCTACAATCAACCGTGCCGGCAATTCAAGAAAACAGAACCTGATGGCCATCAATGTCCTCGGCACGCCGCTGAAGCCCTGTTCCACCGATCCGATGACGGGTTACTTCCGCGACGGCTGCTGCAATACCGACGAAACCGATCGCGGCTCGCATGTCATTTGCGCCGTGATGACCGGGGAATTCCTGGAATTTTCCCGTCAGCGCGGCAACGATCTCAGCACGCCGCGCCCGGAGTTCAGCTTTTCCGGACTGTCGCCGGGGAATCGCTGGTGCCTGTGCGCGCTGCGCTGGAAAGAAGCATTTGACGCGGGCATGGCGCCTTATGTGGTGCTCGAATCGACGCATGTGAATGCGCTGAAATACGTGGACATACAGCAGCTGCTCGAGTACCGACTGCCTGCCTGAGTGACCACTCATGCTCATCAACAGCATCGTCTACGAAAACGGCCAGCGGATCGCGCAGCTGGCGCCGGAAGAGATCAGCGACCACCTGCACCATACCGGCAGCTTTGTCTGGGTTGCGCTGAAAGATGCGACCGATGACGAACTTGCGCGAATGCAGGAAGAGTTCGGGCTGCACCCCCTCGCCGTCGAAGACGCCAGCCACGGCCACCAGCGGCCCAAGCTCGAGGAGTACCGCGACACGCTGTTCTGCGTGATCCACCTGCTGGAGCGCGACGGCGACGAAATCCGGGTCGGCGAGATGGATGTCTTCGTGCACACAGATTTCGTGCTGTCGATACGCAGCGGCAGCAAGGTCGAATTCCTCGGCGTGCGCGAGCGCTGCGAACGCGAGCCGGACATGCTGCGGCAAGGGCCGGGCTTCGTGTTCTACGCGATCCTTGACTATGTGGTCGACGGCTACTTCCCGATGCTTGACACCCTTGAAGGCGAGCTCGAGCAGATCGAATCCCGCATCTTCGAGAAAAACACGGCGCGACAGAATATCGAGCGCCTGTATGCACTCAAGCGCAAGAGCATGACGGTGCGGCACGCAGTGCTGCCGATGCTCGAGTTCATTGGCAAGCTGCACGGCGGACGCGTGCCGCCGGTCTGTCAGAACACGCAGGAATATTTTCGTGACGTGAACGACCACCTCGCACGCCTCGCCATCCGCCTCGACGGCATCCGCGAAGCGATCTCGACGGCGATCCAGGTCAACCTTGCGATGGTCGGCATCGAGGAATCCGAGATCACGAAAAAGCTCGCGGCGTGGGCGTCGATCTTTGCAGCGTCTACCGCGCTGGCCGGCATCTGGGGAATGAATTTCGATGTGATGCCCGAGCTGCGATGGCGCTGGGGCTATCCGGCGGCGCTCGGCCTGATCGCAGTCGTGTCGGTCGCGCTGTTCCGGCGGTTCCGCCGCGCCGGCTGGCTCTGACGCCAGCCGGGCGACAACTACAAGGCCAGCGTGACCCTTCGGCCGGCAGCGCGCGAGCAGCAGGCCATCATCCGGCGGTTTTCCTGCCGTTCCGCGCGGGTCAGCACCAGGTCGCGATGATCGACGCTGCCGTCAATCACGGCCACTTCGCACGAACCGCACAGTCCTTCGCCGCAATCACTCTGCACGTCGATGTTCACGCCGCGCAGCGCCTCCAGCAAGGTCTGGTCTGCCCTCACCTGCACCACCAGCCCGGAATCGCGCAGTTCGGCCTCGAACGCATGTTCGAGCGCAGGATCAGGCCGGCCGGCGGCCGCATGGAAGTGCTCGACGCGCAGCGCGCCCGACGGCCAGCCGGCGCAGGCCTGCTCGAGCGCGTCGAGCAGACGCTGCGGCCCGCACGCATGAATGATCGTGCCGGCATCTGGCGTCGGCAGCAGTGTGCCGACATCGGCGCGCGTGCCTTCTTCGCTGACGTGCATCACCAGCCGGTCGCCATGCAGCGCGCGCAGCTTGTCGGCATAGGCCATCGCCGCGCGGGTGCGGCCGCAATAGTGCAGCACATAGTCGATGCCCAGCGACCGCGCGCGGGCAGCCATCGGAATCAGGGGGGTGATGCCGATGCCGCCGGCGATCAGCACCACGCGCGACGCCGATTCATCGAAGCGGAAATGATTACGCGGGCCGCGCACACGGACGACGTCCCCCGCTTGCAGTTGCTCGTGGATCCATGCGGAGCCGCCACGGCTGGCCGGATCGCGCAGTACCGCGACCACCAGCGACTGCGCATCCGACGGATCGCCGCACAGCGAATACTGGCGCGACAGGCCGCTGTCACCGCATTCGATATCAATGTGCGCGCCCGGTTGCCAGCGCGGCAGCGCCCGGCCGTCGGCGCTGGCCAGCGTCAGCTCGACGACTTCCCCGGCCACCGCGCGCCGCTGCGTGACCCGCAGCAGCCGCGCAGCGCTCGCACGCGTCGATTCGCCGATGCGCACCGGCTGGCGACGCGACAGAATGGCCGGATCAACGCGTTCCGGGTTCCGTGCCGGATCCCATTCGACCCACAGATGTTCGGGGCCGCGGAAAGACATATTGGGCAGATACGTGAAGGACTGCTCGGCCAGCTTCATGTGCGGCAGGCGGCGCGACAGCTCCTCAAGGAAGACCTGCAGCTCCATGCGTGCGAGGTTCTTGCCCATGCACTGGTGCGCGCCATAGCCGAAGGACAAATGATCGCCGGCATTGTCGCGATGGATGTCGAGCAGGTCGGCGTCATGGAAGTGGCGCTCGTCGTGATTGCCCGAGGTCATGACCATCAGGATCTTCGCGCCGGCCGGCAGCGCCACGCCGCCGATGCTCACGTCCTCCAGCGCCACGCGCCGCCACGCAATGATCGAGCCGGAAAAGCGCAGGCATTCCTCGACCGCGTTCGGAATCAGCGACGGATCGTCGGCCAGCTCGCGCCATGCAGTCGGATGCTGCAACAGCAGGCGCAGCGCATTCGCGGTCGCGTTCGCCGTGGTCTCGTGCGCGGCGACGATGCCGGCCATCATCATCGAATGCAGGTACGAGTCGGTGACCACGTCCGGATGCTCGGCCTGCAGGCGAATGCCGTACTTCATCCAGCCCGGCCCCGACGGGTCGCGCCGCATCTTGTCGAGGATGCGGCCGGACAGCTGCCAGAAATTGCCGACTGCATGCGCGACGCGCAGCTGTTCCTGCTCGTCCGGTCGCCCCCAGGTGTTGAGGGTGTGCGCGATCGAATACTGCCGCAGCAGCGGCATGTCGTCTTCATCGACACCGAGGAAGTGCAGCGCAATCGTCAGCGGCACTTCCCACAGCATCTGGTCGACGAGATCAGCGCGGCCGTCGTCGATGAAGCGGTCGACGTAGTCGCGCGCGAGCCGGCGCGCCAGCGGCTCGTGCTCGCGCACCGCCTCCGGCGTGAAGGGGTCGATCAGCAAGCGCCGGCGCGCCATGTGCGCAGGCTCGTCCTCATTGACCAGCGTGCGGTTCATCGCATAATCGTACGAGGCCAGCACCTGCTGCACCGCCGCAGTCGGCGGCGTGATCTTCTCCAGCGCATTCGACGGACTGAAGCGGCGATGGTCGCGGAAGACTTCCTTGATGTCGTCGTAGCGCGTGACGACCCAGTAACCGAGCTCCGGGCTGAAGAACACCGGCTCCTTCGCGCGCGCCCAGCGCAGGTAGCCGGGCGGGTCCTGCGCATAGGCGTCGCCGAAAGGATTGAATGCGGCCGCCTCATGGCTGACCGGGCAGCCGCGCGGATCGGCCGGACACGCAGTCCGGCCGGGTTGGTTTGCTGCGGTCATGCCTTCGGTTTGATGTGATCGCGCACCACGACCAGCGCGAGCACGGTGACCACCATCGATCCGCCCAGCAGGTTCAGGTAGGCATTCGCGCCGCCGGCAGTGATCATCGCCGCACCGACGAAGGAGCTGAGGATCGCGCCGAGCCGGCCAAAGGACAGCGCGGCCGCCGTGCCGGTAACGCGGATGGCCGTCGGATAAATGTGCGCGCACAGCGCATACAACGCGCACTGCAGCGCCGTGATGAACAGCCCGTGCACGCCGAGGCCGAGCAGGAAGGTCTGCGGGTCGGCAGTGATGCTGATGGCTTTCAGGCCGAAGGCGGTGATCGCCGACATGGCTGCCCAGATCGTCATCGGCCAGCGCGAGCCGAAGCGGTTCATCGCCAGCGCGCACAGCACGGCGCCGATCACGCCGCCGAAGTTGTACGCAGTCAGGCCCATGCCCGCCAGCGCAGGCGACAGGCCTTCGGTCGTCAGCATCGTCGGCAGCCAGCTGAAGGCGCTGTAGATCGACAGCAGGGTCATGAAGAAGGCGGCCCACAGCCACAGCGTGTCGTGCGCACGGCCATGCTGGAACAGCGCACCCAGGCTGCCCTGCCGTGCGGAGTCAATCACGCCGTCGGTGAACTCACGCACCTGTTCGACGTTATGCGCCATGCGCGTCATCAGCGTGCGCAGTTCTTCCCAGCGCGCGGACTGGCGCGCAAGGTATTTGGGCGATTCGCGCAGCAGGAAAATGAGGACCAGCGCGTACACGACCGGCATCGCGCCGCCGATCAGGAAGAAGGCGCGCCATCCCTGCACCGGCAGGATCTGTCCGGCGACGAGTCCGGCCAGCATGCCGCCAAGCGGATAGCAAACAATCGCCGTCGTCACGGCCATCGTACGAAAACGCAAGGGAATGAATTCCGCCGTCAGCGTGGTCGACGTCGGCAGCGCCGCGCCGATGCCGAGGCCGGCGAAGAAGCGGATGGCGGCAATATCCTGAATGCCGGAGGCGTTCGCGATCATCATCGTTGCGCCGCCGAACAGCACGATGCTGCAGATAAGCACCGGCTTGCGGCCCACACGGTCGGCGATCACGCCGGCGGCCAGGCTGCCGATGGCCATGCCGACCAGACCGCTGGCAACGGCGACCGAGAAGGCCGCGCGCGTGACGCCCCATTCCTTCATGATGGCCGGGATCGCATACCCGATCATCTGCCCGTCAAAACCGTCCATCACGATCGCCAGCGCGGCGAGGACGTAGACCAGTTTTTGCGTCGACGAGAATCCGCCATCGTCGATCGCCTTCATTACGTCGAAGTTCGCACCCGACGCCGTTGCTGTTGCCAAAGTCATGTCTCCTCCAGTGGCCGGTTCATTGACCGGCTCTGCGATTTATTTATTGTCGGAGGCAGCCCGTCCGTCGACAGCATGGCGGGACTGCCCTCTGCCGCCCCGCCCTGCATTGACATCCGCGCTCGGGTGCAGCGATGGCAACGTATCACTTAATTCGCAGGTTGGAAACCTTTGCGGCGAAGCTCACCTGATAAAATCTCGGTGACGGCAGTTCGCCGGCAGCCCACGCAACGACACGAAAATCTGAAATATATTCGCCGAAAAATATCGTTTTGACCGGCACAGCCCGACTGGCGCCGCATCGCAACAATCGCCATTGCCCCATGCTTTCCCTCATGCCTGAAGCTCCTGCCACACCGATACGCATACGGCCTGCACTGCGCCGCCAATCCGCCGCAATCCTGTTTCTCTTGGCCGCCACCGGCTGGGCGGGAGCATCTCGGGCGGCCACCGTCCCTGACACGATCGCGCAGCGCGTCGTCGCCTGTGCCGCGTGCCACGGAAAGGAGGGCCGCGCGACCCGTGATGGCTATTTCCCTCGCATCGCCGGCAAGCCGGCCGGCTATCTGTACAACCAGCTGATCAATTTCCGCGAGGGGCGGAGGCGCTATCCGGCGATGAATTACATGGTCGCGAACCAGTCGGATGCGTACCTGCGCGAGATCGCCGATTACTTCGCTTCGCTGCAGCTGCCTTACCCGCCGGCGCAGGCGGCGCTCGCGGACAAGGCGACGCTGGAACGCGGCCGCAGCCTGGTCATCGGCGGCGATGCCGCGCGCCAGCTGCCTGCCTGCACGGCGTGCCACGGCGACCGGCTGACCGGGATGCAGCCCGCGGTGCCGAGCCTGGTCGGCCTGTCGCGCGATTACCTGAATGCGCAGTTCGGCGCGTGGCGCTCCGGCACCCGGCACGCGAGTGCGCCCGACTGCATGGGCGACATCAGCCGCAAGCTGACGCCGGATGATATCGGCGCGCTGTCCGCGTGGCTGGCGGCGCAGCCGGTGCCGGACAACATGCATGCGCAGCCGAAGTCGCCGGTGAAACTGCCGCTGGATTGCGGGAGCATCCCGAAATGACGGCGCCGGTTCACGATCATCCCGTGCGCACCCTGAAGCGCGCTCTGCTCGGACTGTGCTGCATTGCAGCCATTGCGGCACTGGCCATCATCGGCTATCAGATAGCGGCGGAACCCGGCAGCGACCGGCGCGGCAGCACGCCGCTGAATGATGCTGATCTCATCGAACGCGGCGCCCGGCTCGCTCGCGCCGGCAATTGCATGGGCTGCCATACCGAGCGCGGCGGCCAGCCTTATGCAGGTGGCCGCGCGATCGCCACGCGTTTCGGCGATGTCTTTGCGTCAAACATTACGCCGGACGCAGCCACCGGCATCGGCCACTGGAGCGCGGACGATTTCTGGCGCGCGCTGCACAACGGAAAATCGAAGGACGGGCGCTTCCTGTACCCGGCCTTCCCGTACACGGACTACACGAAGGTCACGCGTGAGGATGCCGATGCGCTGTATGCGTACCTGCGCACGCTGACACCGGTGCGGCAACCCAACCGCGAGCATCGCCTCGCTTTCCCTTACAACCAGCGCATCGTGCTGGCGTTCTGGCGGACGCTGTATTTCCGTCCCGGGGAATACCGGCCGGATCCCCGACAGGACGACGCATGGAACCGCGGCGCCTATCTCGTGCAGGGGCTCGGCCATTGCGCCGCCTGCCACACGCCGCGCGATGCGCTGGGCGGCAGCATCGCGCGACGCGAACTGGCCGGCGGCGTGATCCCGGCGCTGAACTGGCATGCACCGGCGCTGACCGGCGGTGCTGGCGGGCTCGGAGACTGGAGCGCCGACGAGATCACCGAGCTGCTGGGCACTGGCGTATCGGCGCGTGGCGCGGCGTTCGGGCCGATGGCCGAGGTCGTCAGCGCCAGCCTGCAGCACCTGCCGGCGCAGGATCTGCGGGCGATGGCGGTTTACCTGAAATCTCTGCCGCCCGGCTGGACAGAAAGGAAGCGCACGTCGGTGACGCCGGACGCGGAAGCGAAAGCCATGCTGGCCATGGGCAGCAAGCTGTACGACCAGCACTGCGTCGACTGCCATGGCGCTGAGGGTCGCGGCGCCCCGCCGGCTTACCCTGCGCTGTCAGGCCATGCGTCCGTCACTGCCGACAGCCCGGTGAATGCGATTCGCATGGTGCTGAATGGCGGCTTCCCGCCGGGCACGCAGGGAAATCCACGCCCGTATGGCATGCCGCCGTTCAGCACGACGCTGGACGATAACGAAGTGGCTGCGGTGGTCTCGTACACGCGATATCGGTGGGGACAGGGGGACAAGGTGTCGGCCCATGACGTTCGGCGCGCGCGCGGCATGGCGGGAGAATGAGCGTTTCACGCAGGGGCTTGCTGTGGAGCCGTCTGAAAGTACCTGAGATTGCGGAAGTGCTCAGCCTGCCGACAAAGAAAAGCGGGCTACGTCGCAAAACGTAACCCGTTCTTTTTACTGCATGTATTGGTGCAGCCGGTAGGAATTGAATCCGCGCCCCCCTTAGTTCATAGTTTTTAATTCAAATCTAACGCATTGAATTTATTGGCTATTTTTTTCGCAATCCTTCGCTTTCGTTCTGTAGCCCACAATCAAGAGGACGAAATGTCCACAAAATTTCCGCGTAGCTTTTGAAGCTGCCAATCCCCCCTTTTCGCTGACAACGCCCTCCAAAAGCATCTATGGCAAATCACACATAAACGTGATTTTTTCCGAGAAATAATCATTTTTCTTGCGCACAAAAAAAAGATGGGCTAAGATTCAACCCATGAACACTTCCAAGAAATCATCACAAGGGGCCGGCAAGTCTGGCAAATCTAAAACCACTATCGGTGCAAGCGAGCGCTGGAACAAGCAAGAGCTGTTCGACAGCTTTTATGTATGCACCATACAAGCGATCGAGAATTGGCAGACGTATTTTGGCGTTGACGGACTCGACGAACAGGTATTGGGCGAATCGATCTATGCGCAGAAAAACGCTGAGCAAGTACTGAGGAAATCTCGCCCATGGAGAACACTCATGGACTTGTTTGATTACGCGACCGAAGGCGTGACTGCCGGCATGGAAGAAATGAGCATCGTGCTGGATGCCGGCACTGTATTAAAGCTCATCAGTACCGAGATGCAATGGCCATCAAAAGAATGGGATGACATCTTGACGATGGGAGATGCCCGATTTGCCCTCGATGAGGGTGAACCACTCTCCCCCGAGCGAGTAGCCCTCCTTGCCAACGTCGATATCAGGACCGTACGCAACGCTGTGAGTGCTGGTGATCTAATGGTTGAACAAGGCGCAATAGACAATGCTGTGGCGAGGCGTTGGCTGCATGGGCGCAAGGGATTCAAACCAACTGTCGTCAAGAACAGTGCGGAGAATCTCGCCCTTGAGAATGTTCGAACGGCCCAAGAGTTCGGCGGTTTTATGAAACAACAGAGGGAGCGGATAGGCTTGGCCGACAGCGGTCAGAAGCTGACCATTTTCCACCCTTGCGCGACTGCGGGCACGATCCAGCAATTGGAAGCTGGAGTTTTTACGCTTCCCCTGGATGCAGTATTTCGGGTTGCGGATTTCTACCAGCTCAGCAGAAAAGCACTTCTTGAGTGCGTCATGCGAGTCTTCTTTACAGAAGAACTCGACATCCTTGCTGAATCCCTGAAATAGGAGGTGCACCATGAGCAAATTGGTCGCGACGCGCCACGCCAAGCAACGAATGCAACAACGTGGCATCTCTGAGATGCAGGCGCAGCTCATCCAGTTTTTTGGGGAAGACCATCTCCAAAAGGGAGGGAGCAACTATGCGTACGTTACTGAAGACACCATCCGAAAAATTCGAGCAGCACTGGATGGACTGGGCTCCATAGCGTTCATTAAGGCATCTGATGAAACAGTGATTACGGTCATGCATAAAACGCAAAAAATGCGCGCCACGAGCTATGTGGCTTGAGGAAAATATGAATACAGATAAATCTCTATTTGAAAAATTTCAGTCTGTGATCCGATCGCCGCAAGCGCCGATGGTTCGCGATCCTCGCCTCTTGATCGAGCAAGACGGAGCACTGCAGGTTTACTACGCTCCCTTCGAGTACATCAATCCTGCCGCACGCGTCGTTCTGGTCGGTATCACGCCGGGACCGACACAAATGTTTAATGCGAACGCCGAAGCCCGGCGAGTTTTACTCCGTGGCGGATCCGATTCAGAAGCGATGGAATTAGCCAAGCAAGTTGCCGCGTTTAGTGGAGAGCCAATGCGAAGTAATCTGATCAAGCAATTGAATCACTGGGGCTTTCACCGTTGGCTAGGCATCCAAGACGCCGCAGATTTGTTTAATGGAAAACAGGATCTGATACAAACGACTTCGCTGCTTCGGTACCCTGTATTCGTGGATGGTAAAGATTATCGAGGAAGTCCGGACATGATGAAAACCCGAATACTGCGCGGTCAATTGATGGCCGGCTTTATTCGCGAAGTGCAAGCATTACCTAATGCAGTTTTTGTCGGACTTGGGCCAGCCGTACAAAAAATTCTAAACAGACTGATCGTGGAAGGCACATTACCTGCCGAACGGGTAATCGGAGGAATGTTGCATCCGTCTGGAAACTGCACCTATAGAATCGACTATTTGATCGGCCCGAGAAATTCACCGATACCACACGCTACTGATCCTGGACCTTATGACAGGGGGCGCACGGCATTTTCGGAAAAACACCTCGAGATTTGATTCACTCTGAAGACATCACTGACCTGCCCGCTTTTTCGGACCAACTTAACTTGGGATAGCTCCGGTTAATATATCGTTTGGTACTTTTTTTGTCTTGGCAAAAAGCAGAACCGAAAAGAAAAACGGGCTAGTGTTTTCACACTAACCCGTTGATCCTTCAGTAGCTTTCGCTACTTGAATTTTGGCGCGGCCGGCAGGAATCGAACCCACGACCCCTTGGTTCGTAGCCAAGTACTCTATCCAGCTGAGCTACGGCCGCTAGAATAAAACGGGCTACGTCGTAAAACGTAGCCCGTTTTATTTTTACTACATATAAATTGGCGCGGCCGGCAGGAATCGAACCCACGACCCCTTGGTTCGTAGCCAAGTACTCTATCCAGCTGAGCTACGGCCGCGCGAAGAAACGAGAGTATATACGAGTCTTTCTTCAACGCGCAACAACTTCTTGATCACCTGTTTTTCTTTTCGGGGTAGAGATCCTGCCCTGCCTCGTTGATATGCTGGCGCAGCGCACGCCGCTCTTCCGGGCTCAGGCGCGAATGGTGTCGGCGATCCCCCTCTTCTGCCGGTCGAAAGCGTCCGTCATCCTGTCGTCCGCGCTCTGCAT
>JACCDR010740571.1_pt1 | contig 21227 bp, 16 predicted proteins | sample 7446431 | NCBI WGS metagenome assembly JACCDR01 (sample SAMN15323443, study PRJNA562643) | freshwater metagenome | isolation source: river surface water | place: USA:Blue River Watershed | collected 2017-08-17 | reverse complement strand
GGTTGGCCAGCAGCCGTGGTATGTCGGCCGGCGCGGCGTCGGACACCTCATCCTCGACCGGATCGGCTTTTACCGACAGGAAGCGCGACGCCAGTTCGGGCAGTTTCATGTTGCGCGACACCGGCAGGCACAGCCAGACGGTCTGCGGGCCCTGCGCGAGCTCGGCGCGCACGCTGTCGAGCCGCAGCGACAGATCGACCGACGACGCATCGTCCGGATCGATCGCGACCGCGGTGCCGTCCGGCAGGATCGCCTCGAGTTCCAGCACGCGCAGCGTGCCCGAGGCCACCAGCGCGAGGTCGAATTTCAACCGCTTCACGCCCCATGCATAGGGCGCGCCGATCAGCGTGTGCCAGCCGACCAGCGCATCGATGCGCGCCGACTCCAGCTGGAAATGCTGCGGCGACAGCAGCATCCCCTCGTGCCACTGTATGCGGTCAGGACATTTCATGGGCAGCCTTCCGCGTGAAAACAACCCGTCGAATCATTTGCTTCATTCATTTCTCCGTGGCGTGCACCGACAGCTCGGTGGCGCCGAATTCAATCGCAATCTTGCCGGTCAGTTGTTCCAGCCGCGCGCTGTGCTCGCCCGGCGCGAAATAGTCCGCAAACACCAGCGCGGCAAACAGCCGCTCGTCGGGCACGCGCTTCTCCGGCAGCATCAGTGAATCGCCGGGCGCGAGCTCGAGGCTGACGACCTGCAGCGCCTCGCGGTTGGCGCTGCGCAGCGCATCGCGCGCGCCGAACCATTCCGCCGCCTTCATGGCCGCCACGCGCTTGGCCAGCGCCGCGTCGGTCACGAACACCAGATCCACCGCCAGCGGGAAGTCGCGGTTGGCGGCCGGATCGACGTACAGCGACAGCGAGTCCCAGTCCAGTTTCACGCCCGGCGGGAACAGGTAGCCCTTGACGGTCGTGCAGCCGGCCAGCAGCAGCGCGCCGGCCAGCAGCAAGCGCAACGCGATCCGCGTCATTTGTCCTTCCCCGGCGCGGTCGCGCTGTACAGCACCGCGGTCGGCGAGGGCGCCGCCACCGGCGACCAGCTGAGCGCTTCCTTGCGCTCGCCCTCGACGCGCGCCTTGGCTTCGTATTCGGCCTGCACCGTACGCTCGCCCAGCTCGAAGCCGAGCATCACCAGCAGCAGCGCGATCAGCACCGTGCACACACTGCAGATCGCGACCAGCCTCGGCGTCAGCGCCAGTGTGACTTTCATTGCTTCATCCTCATGCGACGTCGACCGTCATCTGTCCTGCCATCTGTACTTCAATCATTCCGCCCCAGTTGCACAGCAGCTTGCAGCCATCATTCAGCGCCGGCATGTTCGCGATCAGCACCGTCGGCGAACCCGGAATCCAGGGCGCGGCCGGCACCGGTATACAGGGCATCGGCGTCAGCACGCCCATTGCGGCGGCGGTCGCCGCGGCCACCATCGGGTTGGCCGGCGACTGGCACATGCCGAACGGCAGGATGTTCAGCATCGGCACGTTGTCCATGATGTTGGCCGACGGCGCGCCGGACAGCACGCGGTTCAGCGGCAGCACATTCAGCGTCGACGGCGCCATGCCGAACGAGCACTTGAGCATCGCGCCTGAGCAGACCAGTTTCCCCATCAGCTCCCCCGGAACAGTTTTTCCATGCGATCCATCAGCTTCGGCGCCTCGCCGCCCTGCGGCTTGCCGTTCTGGTCGAAGCGCAGCGGCGCAGCGGCCAGCAGGCCGTTGTCGTAGCTGCTGCGCTCCATCGGCTGGCCGTTGGTCCAGAAGCGCTCGACCGGGCCGTGCAGCACGTCGGCGCGGTAGCTGCTGCGCTGGATCACGGTGCCGTCGGGCAGCATGTCCTCGGCCACGCCGTCGAGCCGGCCGTCCTTGTAGTTCGCGCGCCGCACCAGCTTGCCGTACGCGTAGTAGCGCGCCTCGCCCTGCAGCCGGCCCTGTACGAAATTCAGTTCGGCCGCGACATGGCCGGCCGGGTCGTACACCACGGTCGGGCCGTGTGCCTGGCCGTGCTCGAACTGCTGCGTCATCTGCACGCGCTCGCCTTGCCGGTATTCGCTGGCGCCGTGCCGCAGGCCGTTGTCGTACGCATTGCGCATCAGCACCCGGCCGGCGTTGTCGTAGCTCTGGACCAGGCCGTGCAGCGCGCCGTCGAGCATGCCGGCCGCGTGTCGCAGCAGGCCGTCGTCGCCGAGTATCTTTACCGTGTCGCCCATCGTCTGTCCCTGCGCGTCAGTTGAGCTTGATCATGCCGCCCTTCAGGGTCAGCATGCCGCCGCCGTCGATCTCGCCGGAGGCGGAGGCCTTGCCGGCGATGGTCAGGCCTTCGAGCTTCAGGTCGGCGCCGGCCTTCACGCCGTACGACGCGGCCGCCTCGCTCTTCAGGCTGGTGCCGGCCTTGACCGACATCTCGGTGCCGGACGAGACCGTCATCGACGTGCCCGCCTTGAAGGTGATGCTGCCGCCGACGTCGATCACGAGGTCGCCGGTGATCTTGATCGTGGTGCCGCCCTTGATGGTCTGCTCGAAGTCCTTGCCGACTTCCAGCGTGTAGTTTTTCCCGACCGTGTGACTGAATTCGGCGCTGCTCTCGTGCGTCTCGTCGCCGGTCACGCTGACGTCACGCGTGCCGCCGACGGTGTGCGACTCGTTCCCTGTGGTCACCTCGATCGTGCGGTCGCCCTTCTTGATCAGGTGCTCTTCGGAGCCCTTGTACAGCGTGGTCTCGAGGTCGTCCTCGATGTCGATCTTCAGGTCGCGCTCGGCGTGCAGGTAGAGTTCCTCGTCGCCTTTCTTGTCGTCGAAACGGATCTCGTTGCCGTGGATGCGGCCGTCCTCGATCTCGGCCGACTTCGAGGTGCCGTCGCCCGTCTTGGTCGGGCGCGAGCGGATCACGCTCTGCATCTGCTTGGACGGCAGTTCGACCGGCGTGGCCTGCTCGCCGTTGTACATGCTGCCGGCGACGAATGGCCGGTCGGGGTCGCCATCGAGGTAGCTGACGATCACTTCCTGACCGATGCGCGGTATGAACAGGCTGCCCCAGCCGTTGCCCGCCCACGCCTGCGCGACGCGCACCCAGCAGGAACAGGTGTCATCGCTGGCGTCGGACTGGTCCCAGTGGAATTTCACCTTCACGCGGCCGAGCGCGTCGGTCCAGATCTCTTCGCCGTCCGGCCCGACGATCATCGCCGAGTGGCTGCCGGGCACCGTCGGCCGGCGCACGCTGCGCGCCGGGCGGAAGGTGTTCGCTGCCGGGAAGGCGTCGAAATGATTGGTATACCCGGCGCCGGTGGCGCGGTGGGTGACGCGCCGCAGTGCATAGCGCGCATTCAGCTTCGCGTTCGGATGATCGGTGAGCGTGAACGCGCCGCCCGCGTGCAGGCTGTTGCAGGAGCTCTCGCCGTTCGCGGTCGAGCCGTCGAGCTGGCTGGCCTGTACCTGCAGGTTCAGCAGCTTCTTGCCGCCGTCGACCGTGTTGCGCAGGTGCGGATAGTCGTACACGGTGCCGCGCCCGCCGCTGCCGGCCGCGCTGGCGGTCAGCGCGGTGCTGGGCTGGGTGTAGTCGAAATCGGCGCCGGTGAAGGTCTGCGTGACCAGCCGGCCGCTGGCTTCGAAGCGCAGCATGCTGTCGGGCCAGTTGTGGTTGTCGCTGCGGCCGCGGAAGGCGAGGGTGGCGCTGCTGCAGTCGGCGAAGGCGGTCGGGTCGTCGGCCAGCACCATCGTGTGCGCGCCGCTGGCGAAGGTGAAGAAGTAGAAAATGCCTTCCTGCTCCATCAGCCGCGTGATGAAGTCGAGCGGCGACTCGTCGTACTGCACGCAGTACTCGCGCGTATCATAGCTGCCCTTGAGCTTCTTCTCGAAGGTCACGCCGGCGCCGGTCAGCACGGACTCGATGATCTGCACCGCCGTCTGGTTCTGCCAGATCTTGCGGTCGCGCGACAGCGACAGCAGCCACAGCGCCGGCACCATCTCGGCGCTGTAGTACGCGAAATCCGCGTCCAGCCCGGACTGGGTGAAGCGGCTGATGATGCCGTTGAAGTAGCGGGTCATGCCGTCCGGGTGCTTCACCGTCACCGTGGCCGCGGTGCCGACGATGGTCGCCGGGTCGAGCGCGACCTCGCCGGACTTCATCGACAGGCTGAAGCCGAACGGGCGCGACAGCTCCTCGGTGCCGGAAAAGCTCTCGACCAGCAGCTTGTCCTTGCCGAAGGCCGTACTGACCGAAATCAGCTGCGCGTCCTGCGTGAAGCCGGTCCTCATGCGGGCGTCCCTTCGTTTGCCAGCGTGAACTGCAGGCCGCCGCGCTCATCCGCTGCCAGCCGGACGGCGTCAAACGGCGCCTGCGCGGCGATGCGCGCCAGCACCTGCGAGGCCAGCTCCGGCAGCAGCGACTGGGTCAGGATGTGGTCAATGTTGCGTGCGCCGCTCTCGACTTCATGGCAGCGCGCCGCGATCGCCGCCACGGCTGCCGCGTCCCAGCTGAAGCGCGCGCCGTGCGACTGGCGGATCCGTTCGCCCACCTGCGCCAGCTTCAGCGCGACGATGCGCTGCAGCTGCGCATCCTGCACCGGACGGTAGGGCACGATGATCACGCGGCCAAGGAAGGCGGGCGGGAACTGCTTGAGCAGCGCCGGCCGCAGCTCGGCGTTGATCTCGTCGATGCCTGCGTCCGGATGGCGCGCGCAGACGCCGGAGACGATGTCCTGTGCGGCGTTCGAGGTCAGCAGGATCAGCGTGTTGCGGAAATCGATCGCGGTGCCTTCGGCGTCGTCCATGGTGCCCTTGTCGAACACCTGATAGAACAGCTCGAGCACGTCCGGATGCGCCTTTTCCATTTCGTCGAGCAGCACCAGGCTGTACGGCTGGCGGCGCACCGCCTCGGTCAGCACGCCGCCGCGGCCGTAGCCGACATAGCCGGGCGGCGCGCCTTTCAGCCCGGACACCGAGTGCGCCTCCTGGAATTCCGACATGTTCACCGTGACCATGTTCTGCGTGCCGCCGTACAGCAGCTCGGCCAGCTGGCAGGCGGTCTCGGTCTTGCCGACGCCGCTCGGGCCGACCAGCAGGAACACGCCGACCGGCTTGGACGGATCGTCGAGGCCGGCGCGGTGGCTGCGGATGCGCCGCGCGATGGCGTCCAGCGCGGCGTCCTGCCCGACGATCTTTTCCTTCAGCTTGTCGTGTAGCTGCAGCACCGCCTGCTGCTCGTCGGCCAGCATGCGGCCCAGCGGGATGCCGGTCCAGCTCGACAGCACGCCGGCGATCGCGCTGGCGTCCACCACGGGGCGCGACGACGGCTCGGCCTGCTGTGCCGCTTCATTCGCCACGCGCGCGCACGCGGTGTCGAGCACGCTGATCGCCTTGTCCGGCAGCTGGCGCGCGCGCAGGTAGCGGTGCGACAGGTGGACGGCATCGCGCACCGCATCGGCAGCGATCTGCACGCGGTGGTGGTCTTCCAGCCGGCGCACGATGCCTTGCACCATGTCGATGGCGACCGGCTCGTCCGGCTCGTCGACGCGCACGACCTGGAAGCGGCGCGTAAGCGCCGGGTCGCGCTCGATGTACTGCTTGTATTCGGACCAGGTGGTGGCAGCGATCGTGCGCAGCTCGCCGCGCGCCAGCGCCGGCTTGAGCAGGTTGGCCGCGTCGGCCACGCCCTCGTTGCCGCCGGCGCCGATCAGCTGGTGCGCCTCGTCGATGAACAGCACCACCGGCGGCACGGCTGCCTTCACCTCGATGATCACGTCCTTCAGCCGCCGCTCGAACTCGCCGCGCATGCCGGCGCCGGCCTGCAGCAGCCCGAGGTCGAGCGCGCGTACCGACACGCCGCGCAGGGCCGGTGGCACCTTGCCGGCGACCACCTGCTGGGCGAAGCCCTCGACGACCGCGGTCTTGCCGACGCCGGCCTCGCCGGTCAGGATGGGATTGTTCTGCCGGCGCCGCATCAGCACCTCGATCAGCTGCCGTATCTCTTCGTCACGGCCGACCACCGGGTCAAGTGCGCCGCTGGCTGCCTGTGCGGTCAGGTCGACCGTGTACTGGTCGAGCGCCGGGGTCTTGCTGCGGGCGGTCGTGCCGGCCGGCGCCGCGTCGGCGGCGGGAGCCAGCCCGGACGAGCGGCGCAGTTCGTCGCGCAGCGATTCGCGCGCGACCTGCAGCAGGTTCGGCGCCGATTCGAGCAGCAGCCCGCGCATGGAGCCGGACTCGAGCGCGGCCAGCAGCACGCAGCCGGCGCCGATCTGGCTCTCGCCGAGCTGCATCGACGCGATCACCCATGCCTGCTCCAGCAGCGGCGGCAAGTGTTCGGACAGCACCGGCGTGCGGCCATTGCCGCGCTTGAGCTTGTCGAGTGCCTGTTGCAATTGCTCCTGCGTGCGCGGCAGCGACAGGCGGAAATGGCCGAGCAGGCGGGCCAGCGTGCCTTGCGCATCGCGCAGCAGCTCGGCCAGCAGGTGCTCGGGATCGACGCTGAAGTGCGTCTGCTGCGCGCACAGCTCGGCCGCGCGTTCCATCGCGGCGCGCGTCTCGGGGTCGAGCCGCAGGATCAGGGTACGAAGTTCAGTGCTCATGGCCAGCGCATTCGAAAGTGAAGCGCGCCGCTTGCGGCGGCGCGGCGGATTCGCCCATCCATGCGTTCCAGCCGAGCCGCGGGGCGCTGCCGGCGGACAGCCGGCCCTGCGGCACGTCGCCGGACGCCGGCGTCAGTGCGACCTCGACGCGCAATGCCGACGGTATGAAACCGCGCACGGACGCCTTGAAGTCTTCGTGCAATTCGCCGCCGGGCAGCAAGCGCAACACGCGCTCGTGCGGCTGCCGGGTGGCCGACAGCCGGATGGCTGCAGCCTGGTCCCAGACACGCCGGCCGAGGAAGGCACTGCGGCCGAGCGCCGGTGCGCGGCGCGCTGACCCCAGTACGGTGATCTCGTCATCTTCCAGCCGTTGCCAACCGCCAACAAATTGCTCGCCGGCAAAGCTTATCTCATAGCGGTCGGACAGGAGCGCGCACAGGGCCGCCATCGAGCGCGGCGCGCCGCCCAGCAGGCCCGCATGGCGCAGCCAGGGCGCGTGCCGCTGGCCGGCGTCAGCGCCGAGGCCGCACAGGCGCTCGGTCGTGCGTGCGACGGTCGATGCCTGCGGCGACGCCCAGCCCAGCCCGATGCGGCGGCGCTTGCGGTTCAGGTACAGCAGCGACAGCAGCCGGTGGTGCAGGATGTCGAGGAAATCCGAGGTCGCGAAATCTTTGGCCGCGCGCCGCTGCAGCAGCAGCTCGGTGAATGCGGCCGGCAGCGGGCCGCCTTGCCCGGCCAGCGACAGCGCCGGCGTGGACAGCGTGAAGGGCTCGCCGGTCGGCGCATTGCGGCCGGCTTCGCTGACGTCGCTGGCCTGGAAGCCGAGCGACACGTGGCTTTTCAGGCGGACCGCCTCGACGCCGTCGGCGCCGATCTCGGCATGGCCGGCGGCCACGCCCTCGCGCTCGAGCAGGCTGATGGCCTGGAACAGGTCGAAGCCCTGCGGCTGCTCGAGCAGCCGCTGCAGCAGCGGACGGTCGGCGGCGCTCATTTACAGCAGCTCCTGCTCGCCGGCGCGCGGCGCCCATTGCACCAGGCATTCGTCACCGCGCCAGACGCCGAGCTCGACGAAGGAATTGACGGTGGTGTACAGCGCGAAGAAGCGCGCGAGCACGGCCGAGAACAGCAGGGCGGAGCCGCCGACGAAGGCTTCCGGGTCAAGCTCGACGCGCACGCCGGTGCCGCGGCAATGGCCGCGCCATGCGTCGCGACCGACCTGCCGCGTGACCGGATGCGCATCGAGGCCGGTGATGCCGCGGATCTGCTCGAGGTCACGGTGATGATCGGAGGCGAACAGCGCGAGCATTTCGCGCAGCCGGTCGCGGCCGGTGTCGCCGCTGACCAGCGAGCCGTGGTTCAGCGTCAGCAGCGAGGCCAGCCGCCAGACGGTGTCGGCGTCGAGCGGCGGATTGCGCTGCCGCGACGGCTCGACCAGGCAGCGGATGTCGAGCCCGCCGGAAATGCCTTCGCCGCGCAGTCGCGTTTCGGGCGTCACCTGCTCGGCTAGGCCGCGGTTGGTGCACAGGGTGCGCGCATAGATCACCGGCGCGGCGGGCGCGCGGCGCGTGCTGCGCTGGTCGACGAAGGACAGGAACACGTCGGTGCCGGTGATGTCGCGGCGCATGCTGCGCTCGCGCCGCGCGGCCCAGAACACGCCGTCCGCCGGCGGGCTGAAATGGTCGAGCGACGAGAACTGCGGTATCGGCAGCGGCCGGTCGGAACCGGGGTCGGACGCGGTGACTTGCTCGATCGAGTGGATCTCGGTATAGGCCTCGCGCGCGCGGTCGCCCGCCAGCAGGATCTCGTGCTGCGTGTGGTCAAGCTGCACCGGCTCGGAGGTGCGCGGGAACAGGTTCACCGCCACCACGCAGCCGAGGCGGACGTTGGCCGCCGACAGCTGGCGCAGCTTGCGCGACACGCCGCCGACGTCGATGCGCAGCGTGAAGCCGTCACCGGACAGGCGCAGCGCGCGCAGTCCGTGCAGGTCGAAGAAATGGAATTTCTGCGGGAACGCGAAATATTCCTGCAGCAGCCCGTAGGCCGGATGCGCGCCGGGCGCCTGCGGCAGCACCGCGTGTTCGGCGTCGAAGCCGACCGGCCGGCAGGCCGACGGCGGCAGCCGCTGCGCGCGGCCATCGGCAGTCTCGATGCGCAGGCTGCGCACGCGTGCGGACAGGCATTCGTACAGCGTGGCCACGGTGCCCCAGTCGCCGGCGATGTGCAGGCGCAGGGTGTCGATCTCCAGCTCGGACAAGTCGGTGCCGGGCTGGGTGGCGATGCGCACCGCGATGCAGCCGTCGTCATCGACCTGCGCATCGGCGACCTGCAGCGGCCACAGCGTGCTCTCCCATGCGGTGCGAAAGCGCACTTCCTCGCCGCCGACGGCATTCGCCACCAGCGCCGCATGGCGCGGTATGCGCAGCCCGGCGGTGACCTTGCCCTGCGCGCCGAGTGCCATCTGCACCACCGTCATCGACGGCACCGGCGCGAGCAGGGAAGGGCAGAGGTTTTCCAGCAGCGCGGTGGCGACCTGCGGGAATTCGGCGTCGATGTCGCGTCGCACGCGCGCGGTGAGGAAGGCGACCGACTCGACCAGCCGCTCGGTGTGCGGGTCGCGCGATTCGCCGCCGTGCAGGTCGAGCCGTGCGGCGACCTTCGGGTAGCGGTGCGCGAATTCGCGCCCCTGCTCGCGCAGCCAGCCAAGCTCGCGCAGGTAGAAGTCGAGCAGTTCGTTGTCGGAGGCCTGCATCAGATGGCCTCCGGCGCCGGCTCGGGCGCGAGGTATTCGCCGGTGGCGAGCGTAAAGTTGATGCGGCGCACGGTCTGCGCGACGCGCACGCTGGCGGCGATGCGGAACAGGGCGATGGTCTTGCCGGAGGTGCCATTGACCCGCGTGACCGCAACGTCGGCCGCGCGCGGCTCGAAGAAGTCGATCGCACGCGTGATGGCGGAGGCGATCAGCTGGCGGTCGGATTCGCTCTGTGCGGAGCGCGCGCTGTAGTCGGGGATGCCGTAGTCCAGCACGGTCAGCGGCGCGGCCATGAACTCGTCCAGCGACAGCCGCGAGCGCGAGTTCAGCAGGCGCTGCAGCTCGCGCAGCACCGAGGCCTCGACGCCGTCGGCCGACAGCACGTCGCCGGCCTCAGCGTCGTCGGCGCCGGACTGCCCCAGCTTGTCGAACAGCGGCAGGGCGCCGCCGGGGATCAGGCGCGACATGGGTGTTCACCGCGCGGCAAGCTGTCGGGCGCGCCGGCTTATCAGGCGGCCGTGTTGGTGGTGAGATCCCAGCCGAACGCGGTCTTGCCGCCGGTGGCGTTTTCCGGGTCCTGCGCGGTGTATTCCATCGCGCACTTGGTGAAGTTGATGGTGAAGGTGTCCATCGGCACCTTGCCCTCGCCATAACCGCCGGTCGAGATCTGCGAGATGATCGGATTGGTCAGCGTGATCGACATGACCTCCTTGTACTCGCCGCCGGAAATGCGGCCGACCTGCAGCTTGGCTTCGCCGAGGCTGGTGCCGGCCGAGCAGTTCGCGTACAGCGTCGGCGTGGCGGCGTCGACGGCCTTGGTAAATTCCATTTCCTGGAAGCGTGCACGACCGGTCGCGCGCTTCGAGTTCGCCACGTTCACGTCCAGCGGCAGGTCGACGGCGAAGGTCCAGGTGGCGACCATCATCGCGCCCGCATCCGGGCCGGTGATCAGGTTTTCGCCGGCGACATCCTTGATCGTCAGCGTGTAGATGTCACCGGACAGCGGCATCGACGACAGTCCGTCGTTGAAGGTGTTGCTGCGGGCGAAGGTAGGAATGTTCAGTGCGGGCATGGTTCACTCCGGTATGGGTTCTCGGCTCGGGCGCGTCGGTGGGTCGGATCAGGCTGCCGGTGCGGGCAGCTCGGCGACCATGCGGATCGACGCAGTCAGCTCTTCCATCTGGAAGTGCGGGCGCACGAAGACCACGGCGTTGTAGGCACCGGGCTTGCCGGGCACCTCGCTGACGTCGATGCGGGCGGACGCCAGCGGCAGCTTGGCCTTGGTCGCCTGCGGCGCGGACTCGTTGAGGCAGATGTAGTACGAGATCCAGGTGTTCAGGTAGTTCTGCAGCGTCGAGCGGGTCTGGAAGCTGCCGATCTTGTCGCGTACGATCACTTTCACGTAATGCGCGAAGCGCGACGCGGCCAGCATGTAGGGCAGGCGCGCGGACAGCTGCGCGTTCGCATTCGCGTTGTCCTTGTTGTAGACCTTCGGCTTGTTGACCGTCTGGCCGCCAAAGAACGCGGCGAAGTTCGAACCCTTCGAGTTCACCACGGCGATGAAGCCGAGGTCGTTGAGTTCCTTCTCGCGGCGGTCCGTGATCGTCACTTCGGTCGGGCATTTCAGCGCGATGTCGCCTTCGTCGGTCTGGAAGGTATGCGCCGGCATGCCCTCGACCTTGCCGCCACCCTCGACGCCGCGGATGGCCGTGGTCCAGCCGTACTTCGCGAAGGCGTCGGTGATGCGCAGGCCGAGCTGGTAGGCGGCATTGGCCCACAGGTATTTGTCGTGTTCCTTGCCGTTGCAGTCTTCCTCGAACGCGAACTGGTCGACCGGCACCGTCTTGGCGCCATACGGCAGGCGCGACAGGTAGCGCGGCAGGGTCAGCGCGACGTAGCGCGAATCTTCAGATTCGCGGAACGCTTTCCACGTCACCAGCTCGGCGCTCTCGAAAATCTTGGCCATGTCGCGCGGGCCGCCGAGTTCGGTGAAGCTCTTCATGTCGAACAGCGCGGGGCCGGCAGCGGCGACGAACGGCGCGTGCGCGGCAGCGGCGACTTTCGACATGCGCTCCATCAGCGCGACGTCTTGCGGATGACGGCCGAAATAGTAGTCGCCGATCAGCACCGAGTAGGGGAAGCCGCCGAAGGTGCCGTACTCTTCCTCGTAGATCTTCTTGAACAGCACGCTGGTGTCGTAGTCGACCGCGGTCTCGAGGTCGTTCAGCAGTTCCTTCTTGCTGGCGGCCATCAGGCGGATCTTCAGGCGGGTGCTGGTCTCGCTGCCGAACACGAAGTCATGCAGGCCGCGCCACGACGCTTCGAGCGCCTGGAACTCCGGGTGGTGCAGGATCGCATTCACCTGGCTGGTCAGCAGCGCGTCGATTTCGGCGATGCGCTCGTTGATCATTGCGACCACGCCCTTGTCCGGGCTGAACTTCATGTCCTCGTCGAGGATCTGGGCGGCGAACTGGCCGATCAGTTTCTTCGCGTAGGTTTCCTGCGACGGCTCATTGGCCATCTTGCCGTTCTGGACGATCTGGTCGAGCAGGCTGCCGGAGCCTGCGGCGCCGGTGCCGGATGCGGAGGATTGGGTGTCTGCCATGTCAATCACCTGTGAGGTTCAGTGCGCGGGGCGCCGTCATTCGGCGGCCGGAGCGTCGTCGGCCTTGGTTTCTGCCGGCGGGCTGTCTTCGGGCTTGGCCTCGGCCGCTGCGGGCGCCGGGCTGGCGGCCACTGCCGCCGGTTGCGGAGCGGCGTCGCCTTCGGTGGCGGCGCGGATCTGCTTGAGGCCATCGGTGTTGCTGATGACGGAGGCGAGAACGCCGTCGAGGTCATCATTGCCGTCGAGCTTGGCGAGCAGGTCGCGCAGTTCGAGGCGGGCCTGCAGCAGCTTCTGCAGACGCGGCACCTGCTGCACGACAGCTTCCGGATGGAAGTCGGCAAACTGTTTGAAGTTCAGCTCGACCTTCAGGTTGCCGGTGCCCTTCATCGTGTCCGGCACGCTCATGTCGAGGCGCGGACCGATCTTGGTCATGATCTCGTCGAAGTTGTCGCGATCGATCTCGACGAAACGGCGATCCTTCATCTTCGGCGGCGCCGAGGCCGGCTTGCCCATCAGGTCAGCCAGCACCCCGACCACGAGCGGCAGCTCGCGCTTCTCGATCGCGTCGCCGATCTCGACGTCGTAGGTGATTTGAACGCGGGGCGGACGGTTGCGTCCCACCCATTTCTGCAAACTGTCAGCCATAGATCCTTACCCCTTCCAGGAAACCCGCGCCTATCCGGCGGTGTGCATCGTTTCGCCTGATGTCGCTTCGTGTTGCGTTGAATTGCCTCGCAATTGCCTCGCACTACGAGCCATGATCTGTTTCTTCACGGCAATACTAAATCATACTTTAGTATTAGTGCAAGGAAAAATCACGATCTCGAAAAATTTTTTCAGCGCAGCTTGTTCAGCAGCTTGTCGGCCATCACGGCGGCCAGCCGGCTGCGCATCCGCGTCAGCGACAATCGTTCCTGCTCGATACGCGCGGCTTCCTGGATCTGGTCGATCAGCCGCGACTTCGCTTTGTCTATCGAGTGCTGGGTCATCTGCAATTCGGCGCGCAGCTGCTCGCGCCGGTCGATCTTGGCCGACAGGTCGCGCAGGGATTCGGTAAGCGCGTGCCACGGCCCGGACGCGTCGCCGGCGCCGCTTTCGTCGAGCTGGGAAAACAGCAGGCTGATGTTTTCGCCCAGCTCAGACAGGGTTTCGGCCGATTGCGGCTGGCCCTGTTCGGCGGAAATGGACGAGATGGCGCGGTCGACGAGCAGGTTGGTCTCGGCGACGCGGCGCGCGAGATCGCTGAAGCCCGGCGGCAGGCGCCCGGGAAAGTCCTCGTCGCCGAGCGGCGGTTCATGATCCAATCGGGAGCTGCTGGGCGTCGCGCCACGCGGGGCGGCGCCCGCCATGCCCTGGAAGGCGCGGCCAAACGGATGCTCGGGCGTGCGCTCGGATCGCGCTCCCGTGAGGTCCGGCTCTTCCCTCGGCCAAGCTCCGCCTTGTGAAAACGGTGGCTTTTGCATGGATTGGACTGCTCCTGTTATGCCGCACGCGCCGCCTCGGGTGACGGCGCCAATTGAGACTAAAGTATAATACGCGATGTATCCGCAGAGAAACATTTTGCGTTCAAATTTTTTCAGGGGCGGTCGCGCCCGTCAGGATTAGCCGTGCAAGAGACCTTCTCACCGGGCGTGGCGGCGGGACTGCTGGCCGCGCTGTTGCTGGCGCTGCTGGCGGTCTTCGTCGTGCTGGCGCTGCGGCGGCGTGCGCGTGACGGGCAGACGGCGGTGCGCATTGATGCGCTGCTGCAGGAACTGGCGCGGCGGCGCGCCGAAATTCGCGAGGCAGAGCTGGAGCGTTCGCGTTTCCTGGCCGCGTTCAGCCACGACCTGAAGCAGCCGATGCAGGCGATCAACCTGTACCTGGCCGGCGTTGAGCGCGGGCTGGCCGCCGGTGCAGCCGATCATGACGACCGCGAGCGTGCCGGTGAAAGCCTGTTGCGGCTGCGGCAAGGCATCGCCTACATGAACGAGGTATTCGAGTCGGTGCTCGACATCAGCCGGCTCGACAGCGGTGCAATGGCGGTGGGCGCGGAACGGGTGGAGATGCTGCCTTTCTGTGAGCGACTGCTGCGGCAGCACCAGCGGATGGCGGACGACCTCGGGCTGCGGCTGGAACTGCGCGCTGACGGATTGGCGCGCGCCGCCGTGCAGACGGACCCGAAGCTGCTCGAACGCATCCTGCGCAATTTCATCAGCAATGCGATGCGCTACACACGGCGCGGCGGCATCCGGCTGCGGCTGCGCGTCGACGGCGCGCGCTGCCGGATCGCGGTGGTCGATACCGGCGCCGGCATCGCGGCGGGCATGCGCCGCAAGATCTTTGATGAATTCAACCGCGGCGACAATGCGGCGATGGCGGTGCAGGGCGTCGGTCTCGGACTGTCGATCGCGCGCCGGCTCGCGGGCCGCATTGGCGCGCGCATCTCGCTGCAAAGCCACAGCGGGCTGGGTTCAATTTTTGCGATCGACCTGCCGTTGGCGGCTCCCGTGGCGTCCGGGTCCGAGCGGCTGCAACGGCAGGAGGATCAGCTGCTGCGCGAGGTGCTGCCGCAGCTGGTGGTGAACGCGCCGGCCAACACGCTGCTGGTCAGCATCGACGGCGATCCGGAGGTCGGCCATGCGCTGCAGCTGCTCGCGCCGGGACTGGGGGTGGACGTGCTCGCAGTCGCATCGGCCGACGAGGCGATACTCCAGCTCGCGCAAATGAACCGCGTGCCTTCGTTGCTGATGGTCGATGCGCAGCTGCCGTCGGAGCCGGCGCTGCAGGCGGTGGCGCGGGTGAGTGATGAATTCAATACCGATTTCCCGCTGATTCTCTGCAGTGACGAACCGCTGCTGGCCACGCCCGACACGGGCGGGGCGACGCGCAGCTGCGTGCTGACGCGGCCGTTCAGCGCCGAGCGGCTGCGCGATGCGATCAACCAGTGTCTGTCCAGTCTGGGATAGGCCTCCAGCAGCACGCGCCCTGCATGCGGTATCCGACATGAATGCGGCGACGGATAACGATGCGCGTACTTCGCCATGTCGATATTCGGCTCTTGCAAAGGGCGCTGATCGCCGTCTGGCTGCGCCTGTTCATACGGCATGTGCAGGTCTTGAGTGAAGCGCTGAAACGTTCAACGGACGCTTTGACGTTCGGTAGAAATCAGCGCTCGACATGTTCGCAACACTTTGCCTCGCAAGCAGAAACAGGGAAGCCCCGTTCGCCATCGAGATCGCCAATTTCTCCCGTTGTGAATTCGTGCAATGAACAATCGCATCGCTTCCTTCTGCTGACGAGGTGATTGCGGCATCGGCGGGAAGCATCCTATTCATGCTTGCCCGGATGTTCGATGCGACGGATTCTGATTTCCTGCAGCACTTTACTGCCCTTCTGCTTTGCGCTCGGCGCGGCGGCGCAAGTCCCGTCTGTTACCGATCCCGGCGACCAGCAACTGCTGCGGCAGCAGGAGCGCGAGGCGCAGTTGCGCAATCGGCTGGAGCCTGCGGCGGACGTGCGGCTGCGGCCGGCGGAGACCGCACAGGTTCCGCGCGTGCCTGCGAACGAATCGCCTTGTTTCGTGATCAGGCGCATCGTGCTGACCGGAGAGATGGCGGATCGTTTCGCGGGCCTGGTCGACAGCGCGCATCGCGCCGGTGACGGCGGTGATGACCAGCTTGTCGGCCGCTGCATCGGCAGCACCGGCATTGGCATCGCGATACGCCGGATGCAGAACGAACTGGTACGGCAGGGCTATGTCACTACGCGCGTGCTGGCCGGTCCGCAGGATCTGGGCACCGGTGTACTGACGCTGACGCTGGTGCCCGGGCGCGTACGGGCGATTCGCTTTGCCGACGGCACTGCGTCGCGCGCAACGATGTGGAATGCGGCGCCGCTGCAGCCGGGCGAACTGCTGAACCTGCGTGCGATAGAGCAGGCGCTGGAGAACTTCAAGCGCGTACCGAGCGCCGACGCCGACATCCGTATCGAGCCTTCCGCCGGCAGCGACGCCCGACCCGGCGACAGCGATGTCGTCATCGTGTGGCGGCAGGGCTTTCCGCTGCGGGTCAACCTGTCGGTCGACAACGCGGGCCTGAAGTCCACCGGTCGCTATCTGGGCGCATTGACCTTGTCGTGGGATCACGCGCTCACCCTGAATGATCTCCTGTATGTCAGCGTCAATCGCAGCCTGTTCGAATCCTCGCCCGGCCCGCGCGGCACCGAGGGCCACACCGTCCACTATTCGCTGCCTTTCGGCTACTGGCTGCTCGGTGCGACGGCCAGCAGCAATGAATACCGGCAGCCGGTTGCCAACCCGCAGGGCACGACCGTCTACAGCGGCGAGAGCGCGAACCAGGAACTGAAACTGTCGCGGGTGCTTGCGCGCGACGCGACCCGCAAGACCATCGGCCACCTGAGCGCGTGGGCGCGGCAGTCGGACAACGATGTCGGCGGGCTGCAAATCCAGGTGCAGCATCGACAGACCGCCGGTTGGGAAGCCGGTCTGACGCATCGGGAAATCCTTGGCGATGCCACCCTCGACCTGAACGCCGCTTACCGGCGCGGCACGGGCGCGTTCGGCGCCACGCGGCTGGACAGCGAAGCTTCGGAAGGCAGTACCCGGCTCGAACTGATGCAAGTCGGTGCGCTGTACAACCTGCCGTTTGCACTGGCAGGGCAACGCTTGCGCTACACGCTGGCGCTGCGTGCGCAGCAGGCATGGACCTCGTTGCTGCCGCAGGACCGATTCAGCCTCGGCAGCCGATTCTCGGTGCGTGGCTTCGATGAGCAGCGCGTGTTGTCGGCAGATCGCGGCTGGCTGGTGCGCAACGACCTCGGCTTTTCGCTGGGCGGCTCGGGGCTGGAGGCGTATGCCGGTCTCGATTATGGCGAAGTGCGCGGGCGCCACAGCGAATCGCTGGCCGGCACGCATCTGGCCGGCATGGTGGTCGGCCTGCGTGGTGGTGTGCTCGGCGTCGCCTGCGACGTGTTCGCCGGCCGCTCGTTGTCTGGTCCTGATGGCTTTGCCGGCGATGCAATGCGCGTCGGGTTCAGCCTCAGCTGGTCTCATTGACGGAGGCGGCGATGCAATTCCAGTCGGCCCCCGGCTTTGACGTGATCGCCCCCGGACTGTTGCAGCAGGACTGGTGCGAGACCGAGGCCTTCGGCGCAGCCACCTGGCTGTGGATGCAGGCCGCCACACGGCGCGAGATACCGGTGAAGTGGTTGTCGACCTTGCTGTTGCCGCCGATTGCCCGACGCCAGTTCGTGATTGCCAGCGAAGGCGGTCGCCCGGTGTTTTACCTGTCCTGGGCACGCTTTTCGGCAACGGCGGAGCATCGCTATGTCAACGCGCCACATGCGGAAATGACTGCCGACGACTGGCACAGCGGCGACCGGATGTGGATCGTCGACTGGATCGCGCCGTTCGGCCATACAAGCACGATGCGCCGCCTGCTGAAGTCCCAGCTGTGCGCATCGCTGTGGGCGCGATCCCTGTACCACCACGGCGCCGAGCGCGGCCTGAAGGTCAAGACCTTCCGTGGCGACGCGGTCGATCCGGCCGAGGCGAGCGCCTGGTTCGCCGCCCATCCTGTCTGCCTGTGCGCAGAAGACCTGTCATCCGTTTGCCTATCCCCTGTTAAAGGAGTGTCGACATGAACCAGCTCTGCTATCGCCTGGTGTTCAACCGTGCCCGCGGCTTGCTGATGGCCGTGGCCGAGACGACGCGCAGTCATGGCGGATCCGGCAGCGGCATGCGGCTGTTTGCCGGGGTGCCTGTCGCCGGCCTGCTGATGTCGGCACTGCTGCCCGCGGTGGCGACAGCGCAGATCATCCCCGATCGCAGTGCGGCACCCGATCGGCAGCCGATCGTCGGGGCGGCACCGAATGGCGTGCCTCTGGTGAACATCCAGACGCCAAACGGCGCCGGCGTCTCGCGTAATGCGTACAGCCAGTTCGATGTGCAACGTGATGGCGCGATCCTCAACAACGCCACGCAATCGGTGCAGACCGCACTCGGCGGCTGGGTGCAGGCCAACCCGTTGCTTAACCGATCGGCGTCGGTGATTGTCAACGAGGTCAATTCCAGCGACCCCAGCCTGCTGCGCGGCCATGTTGAGGTGGCCGGACAGCGCGCACAGCTGATCATTGCGAACCCGTCCGGCATCAGCTGTGATGGCTGCGGCTTCATCAACGCATACCGCACCACCCTGACCACCGGCGTGCCGCACTATGGCGCGAATGGCAATCTCGACAGCTATATCGTTCGGCGGGGCACCGTGAGCTTTGCCGGTGACGGGCTGGATGCGAGCAGCGCCGACTTTACCGACGTGATCGCGCGTGCGGTTCAGGTCAACGCGGCGCTGCGCGCACAGCAGCTGACGATGGTGGCCGGCAGCAACGACGTCGATGCTGCCACCCTGCAGCCGACGGCAGTCGCCACCAGTGAAACACGACCGGAATTTGCGGTCGATGTCGGCGCGCTCGGCGGCATGTATGCGCGCAAGATCTGGCTGGTCGGCACCGAGGGCGGTGTCGGCGTTCGCAACGCCGGCACGATCGGCGGCGGTACAGACGAGATCCGGATGACGGCGGCGGGGCGGCTCGAGATCATGGGAATCATCAACAGCACACGCGTGCTCGATGTTCAGGCGGCGCAGGGGCTGTCCAACAGCGGTATCGTCTACGCGGGACAACGCGCCTTCCTGCAGGTGGCCGGTGATCTCGACAACCGTGGCGGGGTCATCGCTTCCGCCGGGGACCTGTCGGTACAAGATGCCGCCGCCGCCGGCGAGCGCACGCTGCGCATCACCAATACCGGCGGCACGCTCGTCGCCGGTGGCAACGTGCTGTCAGTTGATGCGGCAAGCCTGTCCGGCGATGGCAAGGTGCTGGGCGCGACCGACGTGAACATTCGGTTGACCGCCGACTACGACCATGCCGGTGAGCTCGCCGCCAATCGTCATCTGAGCCTGATGACCGCGGGGACGATCAATAATCACTCGGCCATCAGCGCCGGCGAGTCGCTCCACGTGACGGCCGACAAGATCAACAACGAAGCCGGCGGCAGCTTCGTCGCCCAACGGCTGTTGATCAACGCCACCGCGCCGCACGCGCTGATCAACCGCGGACTGATCGACGGCGGCGAGGTTCAGCTTCGGAGCACGACCATCAAGAATCTCGGCACCGGCCGCATTTATGGCGACCACGTGATGATCGACGGCGAGATCGTGCTGAATGAGGCTGAGGCCGGCGCCGCGCCGGTGATTGCGGCGCGAACGCGGCTCGACATCGCCGCCGATCGGATCACCAACCGCGAAGGTGCGTTGCTGTACAGCGAGGGTGACCTTGCCATCGGCCGCTATCTTGACGAGCAGGGACGGGTGGCGGGGCAGGCGCGACTGCTTGAGAATACGAGCGCGACCGTTGAGGCGAAGGGTGATGTCGACATCGCAGCCGACGAGATCCGCAACACCAATGCGCATCACAGCACGCGCACCGAAACCCGCCCGAGCGAATCCGTCGTGGAGGTGGCGGGATCGGGCTCGACCACTCGCTACCGGCCGGACGCGCCGGGGGTGTACCCCTACGACGACGAGTCCGTTCACCTGCATACGCCGGAGGGCAATTACGAGCGCTGGGAGCGCTACGACTACCAGCGCAGCGTGACCGACGAGGTGACCGCCACCTCGTCGCCGGCGCAGATACTGGCCGGCGGCAACCTGCGCGTGCGCGGGAAGACGCTGACCAATGACAAGAGCCGGATGCTGGCCGGTGCCGACCTCGATGTGCAGGCGGTGACTGTCCACAACATCGATGCAGTCGGCACACGGACGATCACGGACAGGGGCACTGTGACGTCCTTCTGGCGTGACCATGACAAAGGCACCGACAGTACCGGCATCACCCGCGCCGCCCATGAGCCGTCGGCAGATGTGCAGGTGGTTTCGCTGGGTGTGGTCGCCTACAAGGACCACACGAAGCCGGAGCCGACCGGCATGGTGGACGTCGGCAGCAGCACCGGAGAATCCGTTCGCACCGTCAATCTTGCGGCGACCGTGCCCGAGAGCAGCCTGTATCGTCCCGCGCCGGCCACGCTGGGCTACCTGGTCGAAACCGATCCGCGCTTTGCCAACTACCGGCAGTGGCTCGCGTCCGATTACCTGCTGGAACGCCTGGCGCTCGATCCGCAGCAGATGAACAAGCGACTCGGCGACGGCTTCTACGAACAAAAACTGGTGCGCGAGCAGGTCGCGCAGCTGACCGGTCGGCGCTTCCTGCCCGGCTATGCAAACGACGAGGCGCAGTTCCAGTCGCTGATGGACAACGGCGTGACCTTTGCGCAAGCGCACCAGCTGCGCCCGGGCGTGGCCTTGTCCGCCGAGCAGATGGCGGCGCTGACCAGCGACATCGTGTGGCTGGTGGAGAAGGACGTCACGCTGCCGGACGGGCAGGTGACGCGCGCGCTGGTGCCCCAAGTGTATGTGCAGGTGCGCGAAGGCGACCTGAAGCCGGATGGCACGCTGCTGGGCGGCGAACAGGTGAGATTGAGCCTGACCGGCGACCTGAACAACGGCGGCAGCATCGCCGGTCGACAGGTCGTGAACGTGAATGCGGCGAATGTGAGGAACCTCGGCGGCACGGTTGCCGGTGGCAGCGTGATCGTCAATGCAACGACGGATATCAACAGCACCGGTGGCCAGATCAGGGCGGACAAGGCACTGGTACTCACGGCCGGCAATGACATCACGGTGGCATCGACTACGCGCAGCCAGTCGAATGCGCAAGGCAACCGCACCAACGTCGAGCGGGTTGCCGGGCTGTATGTCAGCCGGGATGACGGGCAGATGATCGTCGTGGCCGGGCATGACCTGACGCTGAAAGGTACCGAGGTGCAGCAGGGGCAGCCGGCGGTGACCACCGGCGCGACTACCGCCGCGACCACTACTACCCCGGCCACCGGCCGCGTGGTGCTTGCCGCCGGTAACGATATCCGGCTCGACACGGTGACTGAGGCCCGTAGCGAGCGCGTGGACTGGGGCGGCGGCAACCATCGCAGCGAGTCCAGCCGGACTGAGGTCGCATCAACGATTACCGCCACCGGCGCGGTCGACCTCGTCGCCGGTCGCGATGTTGCCGCGCGCGGAGCGCAGGTCATCACGCGCGATGGCGCAATCAGCGTCAATGCGGGACGCGACGTTGCGCTGACCACGTCCGAATCGCAGGCCAGCGTCGACGAATCGCACCGGCATACCAGCAGCGGCTTCCTGTCGAGCACGACCTACAGCTATCGCGACAAGCTCGACCAGACCACGCAGCAGGGCACC
>JACCDR010579850.1_pt1 | contig 21228 bp, 24 predicted proteins | sample 7446431 | NCBI WGS metagenome assembly JACCDR01 (sample SAMN15323443, study PRJNA562643) | freshwater metagenome | isolation source: river surface water | place: USA:Blue River Watershed | collected 2017-08-17 | reverse complement strand
TATAATTATATAAAAATGTCATACTATTAAATATTAATAGTATGAAATTAAAAAGCATATTATATAAAAATGAACAGAATGAAATTATTGACAAAATTATTAATATTTTAAATTTAGATAATGAAAATAGTATTATTTTGTATGATCTAGATAATGATAAAAATAAACAAGATAAAATATTAGAATTAATACCAGAAATTAGAAAATATTATAGTTTTTCAACAATTATAGGTGCATCAGAACCAACTAAAGCAAAAAGACCTTATTTATCAATTATAAGACAATTAACAAAAAATAAATATAAATTAAATAGTTATGATTATAGAATTAAACAAGATGATAAAGAAGATATTAGAACAAAAAAATATATATTTGAATTGTTATGATTTTTTTCCTAGTTCTTTGAGGATAATTTTTTGTAAATCGAGTGGTAATATTGTTCTCATATAAGAATTTTTAGTTGGTTTTAATGTATTTAGATTGAGAACGTATATTGATTTTGTTAAGTTATTTTTACCATAAAGAATTCCTGGTATCATGCCAGTGAAAATAAGGAGAGGTGGTATTTTTTCAGTCCCCTCATACATTTTAGCAATTCCTGCTGTTAAAATAGTTCCATCACTTGCATCATTTGGAATATTAGATGTATCATTAAAAGTTATATATTCCATACCTAGTAAATTTCCAATTTTTTCTATTGTTTCAAATGTTAACATTATTATTATTAAATTAGAATCAATATATTATTATTTCAACTTTTATTTAATCAATAAAATTACATTCGCTATTAAAATTTAATTTTAATGTACTTGCATTCTTACTATTATGAGAATAAATATTTTGCCGTGTTTTAAAATTATCTTTGAAATAAATTGCGTCTCTTATACAAATCGATTGTATCATTTTTGATTTTAATATTTTTTCTCCTATATTAAGTATCCATTTATATTGTTCATTTGGTTTTAATATATGTTCATTAACTCCACAATATATACATATACACCAACTTTTACTAGAATTACTTTTGTCCCCCCAAATCTTCCATCCTGTAACGCCAATAATATTCCCAAGCCATAATAATTTATCATCATAAATACCCTCAAAATGTTTCTTTTCGCAGATAACTAGCCATTTTCCTAAGCCGATGTCTCCTCCGTAAGCAATATTTTTTTTTGAAGTTTTATGTATTTTCTAAATGCATTAATTATAATATTAGCATAATAATTATAATCAATATTAACTTTATTAATCTTTTTATCATTATTACACACATCCATTTAATAATAAATGGATTTTTATTTTTATATATTTTGCGTTTAATTTTTGAAAATAAAATATATAAAGATATATAGATAGTATATAATAAATGAATAATAATGATAAAAAACCACCAGACAAACCTACTGATTATTTCAAATGTGTTAAAATTCCATTAAAACATATATTGAAACATCCTGAAATTACTACACCTAAAATTAATGATGCAGTCATGAGATGTAATAAAATTGTAATTAATACATTAATGTTTATGAAACTTTATTTATTGGATTATTTTGAAAAAAATAATAAATTACCTGAAATAGATAAAGTATTTGTCAATTCTTGTATGAAAATTTTATGTAATGAAAATGCATCTGGAAGACCACCAAAGAAAGAAATTAAAGAATTGAAAGATAAATTAACTAATTTTTATAATTCTGATTATAAACCATTAATTGAAGAACATAATTTAGATTATACACATCTAAATACAGTTTTGGATTATTTAACAATTGGAATTATAACAATGTATGAAAATAATATTAAATTACATTATGTTGAATATATTGAAAGATATGTTAATATTATTTTGAAGAAAAAAGAAACTATTAATAAAATTAAAGAAAATAATAATATAGATCAAAAAGAACAAATTAATGAATTTTGCAGACAATTAAGAAAAATTAAGACTGATATTTTAGAAATAAAAACAGAATATAAATCTGATGTAAAATATCATAATTGGATTAATGATGTTAAAAAGATAATAACACCAAATAAAGATAAATATCAAAAAGATAATTTATATTATGATTTACAATGTAATCCACAAGATTATTTACCATGTATGATTAGAATGATGAAAGAAGTTGAAAAAGATAAAGTTATGATATATAATGTATTTCCTATGAGAAATGAAATTGTTATGAAAAGTATTAAATTAGACACTACTACATTAGTACATTTATTAATGACTAAAAAACAAGGCAATAAAACTGATTATTTATTAGAAGGAAATTTAAAAAAATATGAAGATAAAATATGGGATTTTTTCTTTAGAACTGAAAGACAATGTTTTAAGAAATCAAATTATACTTTTCATCATATGATTGAAACTGATGGAATTAGTTGTTCTATTCTATTATTAAGAAATGATATGATAGGTAAAAGAATTCCAAATATTAAAGTTGGAATAAATAAAGAACTATATATAGATGAATTAACAGATTATACTAATATTAAAAATAAAAAGATTGTAGCATATGATCCAAACTTAAGTGATCTTATATATTGTGTTGATAATGATAATAAAGAAGCAACTGAATTTAGATATACACAAGATAGTAGAAGAAAAGAATGTAAAATAAAAAAATATGCTAAAATTATTTTAGAATTTAAGAAAGAAAAAATAGATAATAAAACAATAATTGAATATGAAACAGAATTATCAAAACTTAATAGAAAAACATTAATTATTAATGATTTTAAAAATTATATAGAAAAGAAAAGTGAAATTAATAATAAATTATATAAGTTTTATGAAAAGTATATATTCAGAAAACTTAAATTAAATGGATACATTAATAGGAAGAAAAATGAACAAAAAATGATTAATAATTTTAAAAAAATATTTGGGAAACCTAATGAAGTAATTATATGTGCCGGAGACTTTGAACAAAAACAACATATGAAATATAAAGAACCTGTCAAAGGTATTGGTATGCGCAAATTATTTAGACAAAATGGTTATAAAATATATTTAGTAGATGAATTTAGAACAAGTTGTATGTGTTCAATATGTAAAGATAAAAACGGACGCTGCGAAAAATTTCAAATAAGAGAAAATCCAAAACCATATAAAAGTGGTAATATCTTAGTCCATGGGGCTCTTCGTTGTAAGAACTGTGATGCTATATGGAATAGAGATGTTAATAGTGCCACAAATATATATAGAATTGCAAAAAATGCAATTAATGGAAATGAACGACCTAATTATTTATGTAGAGAAAAGAAAGAAGATAATATAAAAATAGAAAAAATTAAAAAAGTTGTTCAAAAGAAAGCCAATAAATCAGTTAAGGTTGTCGCCTTAACATAATCACAATTTACACGCTTTGAAATAAGCAAACCTTTTAGTTTTTATTTTGTTGAGTAAAATCGGCATTTTAAATCTTCAAGGGTGTAAACATCGAATTGCATACTGAATATACAGTGAGACCACCAAATATCTTAAACATTAAAATATATTTATTTTGTTTTTAAAACGTTCAATTATCAATTTTTATTTATGATAATCGGTTTAAATATATTTTTATAAATTATATATATGAGTGGAGCACTATTACAATTAGCATCGTTAAGTTCACAAGATATATTTCTTACGAGTAATCCAGAAATTACTTTATTTAAAAAAACATATTTACGTTATACGAATTTCTCTCAGGAAACTGTTCAAGTATCATTTGATGCCGGGTCAGTACAATTTGGACAGGAAACAACTGCTACATTAGAGAGAACAGGAGACCTTATATCGAGGATTGTTTTGGTAATAGTATTGAATCAAAAAACATCCATATCGGAATGGGGTTATGTGGATAGAGTTGGACACGCCATAATAGATGAAATTAGAATAAGAGTTGGGCAGAGTGATGTGGATATACAACAAAATGATTGGATTGATATTTATCAACGCATTACCAAGGATAAAAGTCAAGATGAAAATTATAATAAAATGATTGGGAATATCCCAAATTTGAAGAAAATAACAACCTCACATGATGGATACCGTCTCTATATCCCATTAGAATTCTGGACCGGACGCAATACCAGTTCTGCTTTTCCAATTTGTTCTCTTATTAATCAACAATTCCAAATTAGTGTTAAATTAAGAAATGCAATTGATATTATTAATTATTATGGCTCGACTCCACCGATTAATGAAGATTTACCAGTCATATCAACTGGGTATTTCTTAGTTGATTATATTTATTTGGAGAAAGATGAATTGGAATTATTTATGAATAACAATCATGATTATTTAATAGAAACTGTTCAGGATATGACAGATACTATTCTTAGTGCTAGTAGTAAGGTAAATCTTATTTTTGATAAACCAACTAAATATATGTTATGGCACGTTAATTTAGATAGATATGCTAATAGAAATCAATATATGGTCTGGGCATATGATAACAATTGGGAAAAAGCACGAAATGATTTCGCCAAATTGGTATGGTTAATAACTAGACAAGGATTGGACGCAAGCGATCATAATAATCCAGTTATAATATTTAATGATACTTTTGTAAATATTGGTCAAGTACCTCCCATAATAGTGGGCGGAAATACCATGTTTGAAAAATTAGCTGCTAAAGTAGATGGAATTATATTATTTGCTCAAAATATTAATGGTGTTATTACCGCAAAGGCAACCATCGATAATGTGGTATTAACAAGAAATGAGATAACCTTTGCCGATATGTCCACCACCAATACGGAATTTAAAGAAGACCCAAATACTACCACCGAACAATTAAACTTTATTAATATTCATACACTTAGTATAATCGATATATTTAACTATGGCAATTATATAAATAGATCTGATAATCCAATCATTAATTCATCCTTTCAAATTAATGGCAAAAATAGATTTCAGGAACGGGATGGATATTTTTATAATTATATTCAATCCTATTATTACCTTAAAAATAGTCCTCCTGATGGGGTCAACTTTTATACCTTTGCCTTGCACCCTATGGAAATACAACCATCTGGGACATTAAATCTTGGTTATGTTAATTCAAAAGATTTAATTTTACAATTGGGACAAAATAATAATATTAATGATACCTATTTTAATACACTATTTAAATCGGGACAAATTCGTGTATTGGCTTTATGCTACAATGTACTTAAGATATATCGTGGAGTTGCGTCATTGGCGTATTAGTGTGACCCACCCGAACACATGTGTGCGCGTCGTAATAGACAAGTGTGCACGTCGTAACAGACAAGTGTAATTCTTCGAATATGTGAGCATCGCTATTTGAAAACGGTCATTTTTAAATGTTATTTAAAAATGCTGTGAAAAATGCTTAGCCTTTTTCAAGGTCTTACCGTTTATATTGGCTTCGCCAAAAGATATACCTTCGGTGAACTGGTTCGTGAATATTATTTGGCTTTGCCAATATAAACCGTTTTCGCAGATAATTTCGCAGATAATTTCGCAGATAATTTCGCAGATAATTTCGCAGATAATTTCGCAGATAATTTATATTAGCTTTGCCAAATTAATCGCGCCGAACACACTTGTCTATTAGCGAACATAACTGGTTGCGATTATTACGACAACCACACATTAATATTTTAAATTGGTTAATAAATTAGCGCATTTAACAGAAAAATCAAAAATACGATTTAATCCTGCCCCTGTTATAAAGTGGCTATGGAAGATAGTATCACCTGTACCAATCATTAAAACATCTCTATTTTTAACCTTAAAAACTTCCGATATTTTGATTGCATGACGTATATATATTCCCCACACATCAAATGTGAATATATATTCCTCATATTTGTTTTGCATTATTGTATAAAGAAAATTTCTCGTATTATCATCCTTTATCCCTTGGATTAAATGAAAAGCTGTTTTATAATTATAATAATTCCCTTTTAATTTATTCAAATACATTAAATCTTCTTTCTCCATCACATCAAAATCAAATTTATCGTGAAATGTGATTGATTCATCATTATGGTGCAATGTTAATGAGCCATAAAAATAATTAATAATATGGTTACTATCATTATTCAATAAAACAAGATTCATCTCTTTATTTATATCTAATTTCCTCTTAATAACACTATCATACAAATTAATAGTATTTAACCATTTCATATCTATGTCAGTAAGATTTATTATTTCATGTTTTAATCGCCCGCCTGTACAATCAAAAACTACATCAAACTTTCCCTTATCAATGATATCAAGATAATCATCCCACGAATAATTATCATATATCATAGGAATATTATAATGAGTTGTTGCAATCATATATAATATATATTCAAGCATAAATATATTAACCATAATATAATCCTTTTGTTCTTTCTCACCCCAACAATATAATTTTGGAATAATAAGATTGAGATAATTTGATGTAGTTGAAAATAATCTCTGTCTATTGTATGGTTTTCTGAAACCAGGTTTATCTATTCTATTATCATACATAACAACATTAACCCGTGGGGATGAATTCATTTTAGTTTCATTATAATATAAGTGCAAATAACAAGCAAGAAATAATCCAGCTGGTCCTCCACCTATTATCATTATATTGATGGTATCTTTACTCATTTTTTTATATAATTCATCTGAATTCATAACATTTGATTGTAATATATATTGCGACATTGTTGAAACAATTTTTAATATTTTATTATAATTCATAACATTGCTTATTTCTTTATCTAATTTATGAAGCATTTCCTCATTTAATACTTTGTACTGTGGATCTATTTTTATTCCATCTGGGATAGTGGTAATAGGTTTGTATTTTATATCGTGTTTTATATACTGAATCATATGGTCCCTATAAGTTTGTGCTGTTTTATATACTTTTCGTAAATCGGTAAAAAAAGGGTGCACTTCTTCTTTGAATAATGTTTGGAACATATTATTGATTCTTTTACTGATATCATCCATATTATAAAAGCAGATAATAAAATATATTTAAATATATTTTATTATTTATTATAAATGACTACATTAATAAATGGCAGAGAATATGAAAAATATATTAGAGATGTTATTAAAAATAAATATAAAGATTGTTGGCTATGGGAAGATATCCCATTAAATATATTAGATAATAGATTTTATAAAAATTATATTATTTGCGATGATATTGGTTGTGATATAATAGGTATTAATAATGATAATACAATAGATTATATCCAATGTAAGAATTATTCTACTACCGGCGAAGATAATACCATTAATATAAGTGATTTAAGTTAATTTTATAATTTTGTTGCCGAAAATAATATCACTAATGCGATTGTTTATTATTCCGGTAAACTTTCGCAACAAATTATATGCAGAATGAATAAAATAAAATACATAAATGTCCCATTAATTTTAAATAAAGATATATTGAAAATTAAACCAAGAGATTATCAAATAGAAGCTTACAATAAATTGAAGTTCGCAAACAGGAGCATATTATCAATGCCGTGTGGCACAGGTAAAACGTTAGTATCTTATATGTTATCTATTAATTATAAAACAATAATAATATTAACCCCATTAATATCAACAACTGAACAATTATTAAAGCACTTTGAAAACTATTATAATGATGATACTATAAATTATATTTTGGTAAATTGCAAAAAGGAACGTAATATGTGGTTGTCGTAATTATAATTGCACTAATCAAAGAATATAATAAATGCAATATAACAAAAACTACATTTCGTTTTGTTCGCTAATATTATTCTTCGAATATGATTACGACGCGCACAATTTATTATTCCCCATTTATATTATAATTGATAATAAGTTGAACACGGAATAGATAATAAAAATTGATATAATATCGTTCTAAAGTGGATATTATATAATAATTAATATGAATTTTATAAATAAAAAAATATTAGATAAATATATAAAATCTAATTCAAAATATAATGATATTATTATTGATATAATTGCAAATCTTGAGTATCTTACAAAAGATGAAATAATCAAGGGTACCATATCATTTATTTTATCACTAGACAAAAATAAAAAAATATATATATTATTAGACGATGCTAAAATTGGTAGTCAACATTGGCTGTATTATCATTATAAAGATTATATTGGCAAACATGAAATTATATCACCACATGATATAATTGAGGATAATAGTGTTATATTAGTTATTGATGATGTAATCATTGGCGGCGGTTTTGTTTCTAATCTTATACATGATTTTATTATTAATAGTAAAAATATTGTTCACAATAATGTTGATATTATTATATATAGTTACGCTAAAAATAAAGATGTCGACATTAACAGTAAACACGTAAAATGGGGCAATAATTTTAATGATGACGGATTTAATTATAATACATATTTTACAAAAGAAATAAAATATTATCAAAATAATAGCCCGTTATATCAAGAATTTACAAAATTAACACAAGCTTACACAGGACTTAAATATGTGCCAATATGTTCAGATTATAAATTATATGATTCTTCGTGTAATTTAGCATTTATAAATAATATTGTTAATAAACCATGTCGGAAATTTATGAAAGATATTGAACGATATTTCAAAGGACAAAATATATAAACATTTGTGGGTTGCAACTAGTTGCAACCTTGAGATCAAATAAATATGATTAAAACTATTCCCGGTTCCACTTATCGCAACCAGTTTTGTTCGCTAATATTATTCTTTGAATAGAGTATATTCGGAGAATAACACTTGCCTATTACGACGTGCACAATTATATTTATTTATATTATAATTGATTTGTAATTACAATAACAATATTTTTAAACGCGTTTTTTATAAAAATTAAAAATATCTAGTTTTTTTACAAAAATAAAAATATATAGTTTTTTAAAAATATTAAATTTATTTGCAAAGTTTTTTAAATTTTGGACCAATTTTTTCTCCTCCCTAAAATTGATTTCCTGGAAATGTAAAAATCATATTTCATATAAGACAAGCTAAAAGGATTTCCTGTTAAATAAATAATTGTTATATGTAAATTACATATAACAATTATTTATTTAAATTTTATTTCCATTTTTAAATATGTTAAATAGATGTATTTAAAAATGTTATCATTTTATGTTACCAATGTGTTATATCTCGGTTACCATTGTTATCATTGTGTTACCAATGTATTAATCTTTATTTAAAAAAATGGAAAGTATTATAATAATGTCCGAGTTTTACTGTAATATATGTAATATAAATTTTAAAACAAATAGTGGTTTGTGGAAGCATAGTAAAAAACATCAACCTGAAAATGAATTAAATAAAAAACATATATGTAAATATTGTGAAAAAGAATTAAGTAATAGACATTCAAGATGGAGACACGAAAATAATACATGTACTAAAAACCCAGAAATACACCCAGAAATAAATACAATAAATACTGCACAAACTATTAACAATGTGGATGCACAAAATTATACACAAAATAACATCCAGACGCAAAACAATACAAACATTCATAATAACAACATCATAAATATTACATTTAATAAATTGGGTAATGAGGACATTAGTATATTAACACAAGAAGAAATTGAAGAGATAATTGATAATGGATTAAATAGTATAATCAAATTAATTGAATTTATTAATTTCAATAATGCTCATCCACAAAATCACACATTTTGCACAACAAGTCTTAATAATAAATATACATCTGTTTTAAATACCGAAACAAATACAATTGAAAAGCATCGTAAAGTAGATATATATGATAAGGTTCTTTTTTATGCCATTAATCATATTGATATGTTAAAAGATAAAATAATAGATAAGAAAAAAAGGAAACGTTTTAATAAGAAAATAATTGAACTGGAGAAAAATATATATGGTGATATTAAATATAAAAAAATATTTATTGAACAACTTAATGCATTGAGTTATAATAAAAGAAGTATGATAAATAATACTTGGGATAATTATTTCAATAAATACATATCACTTATTATTTAAATCAAATAGCAATGCTAATACTATACCCCGCCGCACGCTGATGCCCATTACCCCCATATTTACGAGCCAGTCCATCCACGCAAATATTTTTCCCAATACTGCGCAGTGAATAGTTTTTCTTATCAAGAGTTGTACTATGATGAATCCTAAGGACATCTTTCTTAATATGTATTTCGGCATAATCAACTAGATATTTAAATAGTTCATAATCACTACATACCACTTCGGCAATAGTATATTCTGTATCGCCAAGAGTATCAATATCATACGATACTGTTTGCATTACTTTATTTGCTCGTTCTTTATACTCCTCAATCTTTGCCAATCCAATATTGATAAATTCAGTATCTCTATCTTTCTCAAACAAATCCATAACAAAATTAATTCTATCATCCAATTTCTCACACAATCCCAGAGCCAAATTATAACCAATGTGATATGGTTCAGTATTAGGGTTACTAAAATCCCATACATCCTTTGCGCCAATATACTTTACCACAGATGGGACCGGGTCATTTGTACAATATTTCCACGTCAACATACAACCAGAAAGTTTATTATTTTCTGGGAATCCATCTTCAATATACAGTTTAACCCTATAATTAGAAAATTCCGGATTATTTCTCATTGTAATAATAGCATCTTTATGATGATCAATAACAATATAACTATGGTGATTAGGAAGAGTATAGAGAGGTGGGGACAGGTCAAGAAAGACAATATCGCTACCCTTGGGGAGTTTACAAATTATGTCAACATTATATGCAGTATCTCCGTGCTTCCAGTTATAGAAGAGAGAGTTTGGCTTGTAATATTGCCAAATCATACGGGACAATTCACCATCATTACAAGGGAAGTGGCTAAATACGTAGAACATTAATAGTAATAGATAATAGTATTTTAGGGATTATAAATCAATTTTTATTAGATGTTTCAAAGAAACATCTAATAAAGGTTAATTGGGGCAAATAGAAATTTAATCAAATTTCTATTTCCCAATCAATTTTTATTTTTGATAAATAAATGTGTTCGGCGCTATTAATTTGTCAAAGCCAATATAAATTATCTGCGAAAACGGTAAGACCTTGAAAAAGGCTAAGCCTTTTTCACAGCATTTTTAAATAACATTTAAAAATGACCGTTTTCAAATAGCGATGCTCACAAATTTATCAAAAAATGAGAATTAATCGATTAATTGTGTTCGGCGCTATTCGAAAACGGTTTTCAAATAGCGATGCTCACAATTCAGATCAATTTTTATTAATAGTATTCCATAGTATCCATAAACTGTTTAAATTTATCAAGATATTCTTTATTATTTTTATATAGAATTATTTCCGGCTCCATATTAATAGGTTCACTTGCATCATCATTTAATTGGTCCAATAATTCTTCCACCTCACGCATATCAATTGTTTCATCTTCCAAATCGCTAAGTTCAAATTCATGTGGTTCAAATTCTTGATATTCAAGTTCATGTTGTTCATATTCAGGTTGTTCATATTCACAAATAGTTGGTTGTTCAATACTATCTTCCTTAAATTCTTTAATCATATGGTAAATAGCCGATAATTTAACAATATCATTCCTATAACCTTTCACAATAATGTCATCAAGATATTTTTTAAAATCAACAATTTCATTTAACATTTTGTCATATGGATTCATATTATAATAATATTAATTATCTTTAATATTATTATAAATCAATTTTTATTGTTGATAAATTAAATTTATCAAGAATGAAAATTAATCGATTTATGTAGATCAATTTTTATTGTTGATAAATTAAATTTATCAAGAATGAAAATTAATCGATTTATGTAGATCAATTTTTATTAGACGTTTATTATAATTCCTCTTCGCTCTCACTTGTTGTAGCTGGGTCATCTAATACCACTTTTTTAAGGGTCGAATTAGAGATTATTTTATTTATAATCTTATCATCTTCTGATCCGCTTTCTGATGATTCTTCCGAATTAGTTTTAGATTTTTCACTTTCAGAAGAATTTTCAGATTCGCTTTCAGAAGATTTTGCAGATTCACTTTCTGAAAAATCGCTGTGTGATTTATTATCACTCCCACTTTCCGACTCACTTTCTGTTTCACTATGAGTACCATTATCGCTTTCACTAGATGTATAATCTTCATCCTCCGTACTATGTTGCGAACTATCACCATCACTATCAGATGAAATTGCGACATTTGCAAAATCACATTTACAGCGTCTATAATGTTGCATACAGAATAGACAATAATGTTTATCTCTTACTTTTAGCATAACAGTATTAAAATCTACATTCATATTATCAAACATATCAATAAGTATCCTAATAATATCTTCCATATCCTCACACGATTTAGCCATTATATTTATATATTATATTTATAGTTTTAAATAAATTAATCATCAACAAACTCGCATTCAGCTTGTGGTTTCTTGGCTTTTGGAACAAATTCCGCCCCACTATTTCCACCAGATGGTTTATTAGTATATTTTTTATAAGGTCCCTTAAAAGGTGCTTTTGCTGGCGCACTATAGCTATCCATAAATGCCTTTGTATTATCAAAATTATTTACTTTAAAATCTCCCTTGAATTTCCAAAATGCCTTTCTCTTGTCCGCAATTTCTTGCACTAAGGGGAGCTCTTGTAGGTTATCACGATAATGAACTACTTTTGCCCATGTTTCTTTTAATACTGGGAAAATATTAGCAAACCATTCTCTGTCTCTTGGGATAGCAACCGTATGTGCATTACTAATTTTCCAATATAATACCTTGTCGAAATAATGTGTTTCGGCAATTTCTGGCAAATCAGTTTTCCATGTATCCAACTTACTAGCAACCCATTCATCATATTGCATTTGCGTCATATTAAGTCGGGGTGGGTAAATATAAACACCCTTGTAATGATGTTTGTCGCCATCGAATCGTGGAGTAAATACTTTTGGTAGCAATTGGATTAAATATCCTTTCGACATAATATTATCGATATTTACTGGTCTCCCATCAACATCCTCCGTAATAATGAATTTATGCTCAGTATCCATCAAATATTCTTCACGTGATTTGTATTCAGTTAAACTGCATTGAATGAAATCACATACTTCTAAATCACAGCATTCTAATTGTTGTTGCACTTGACAATAATAATAATAAGGACAAATTTCACCCGCGATCTTTCCTTTATTTGTAATTTCACGCACAAAAGGACATTTAATTTCCAACATTGTACCAACTTTTGGATTAAATTTATAGTCCAATGTTGATTTACTAGAAATACCATCAGGAGATGCACCTAAAAATAAATGCTTATCACTAGGAAGACAACCAAATTCAGTTACCTTTGTATTATATATATGTTCATATAAACTGGTTGCAATTTGTTCGTATTTCTTCCCGTGAAACACAAAATCATTATCAAGAAAAGGAAAGTTTGGATCACATTTCTTACAAATAAAACTTTCAACTGATTCATATGGATTGCAATCAATTGCTGTCGCTGTATCTGACGCAGTAATTCGATTATAACGATAATCAAACCATTCTTTTGTTCTTTGGTCAGGTTGTGGGGTGTTATAAAGAGTCATAAAATGATCAAACGTTGGTTGATACTCTTTTGGAATCTTAATATCCTTATTTGTAATTTCATCGATCTTCAATAGCTTATCCCAATCGCGAAAATTAAAATCATTAATATCTTTTAATTTATATGAGGTTGATACCATCCTACTTACCACATCCCATACCAACATATAGGGCACTTCCATTGTATTATTTTCATTTACTTCATAATATATATCTTTAACAAAGGAATTAATATCACTAATTTGTTTTTTAGATTTAACCGATTTAATAATCCCATCAATAATATTCATTACCATATATAGAAAATACTTTTCTATATCTTTATTTTTCAAAATTTATTTATTTATCAAAAAACCTATTTTTCAAAAAACCTATTTTTCAAAATTTATTTATTTATCAAAAAACCTATTTTTCAAAAAACCTATTATTCAAAATTTATTTTTTCAAATTTTTTAAAATAAATTAACTTAAATACAATTTATTATTAATACTAATGAATATTTTATCTGGTTTGCTTATCCTCTGGGGTATGTCGACATTTTTAACTCCCTATTTGGCTTTATATTTTTTAGATACATTAGCATCTATAGTTGATATAACCTATGTATCTCCATATGATATATATGATAAAAAAAATAATGAATTGATCCAACCAACATATATATTTGAACATATTGTATCATATCAATATTTGTTACCTGTATCACTTTTGTTCGGACCATTCGCTATTATATTTTCATTCGGGCATATGATATTTAGTTTTATTTGTTTCATACCTTATTATCTCCATCGTGAATATTTATCGGAAAAACCACTAGTCCAAGCTGGGGAACTATTACAAAGATTTTAAAATATAGCTTTATATAATGGATATGAATGAATTATCTGATGATAAATATTTAGAAAAATATTTAAAATATAAAAAATTATATAAGGATTTAAAAATCTCGTTATATCAAGATGGTGGGGGTAAGAAAAATTTAAAAAAAAATTCTAAAAAACATATTAAAAATAATAAAAAGCACAAAGGAGATAATATTATAAGAATTGGTGATATTGTAACTGATATTAATTCTGGTTATCATGGTGTAGTAAGACAATTATGGGCAAATACACTTGAAGCTATTCAAACAAATTCAACTTATTTAGATAAATATTTAGTGCAATTTAATAATAGCGAAACAAAATGGAAATTTGGTTTTGAATTATTTAAACAATATAATGATTTAATTGCACTTGAAACAGTGAATAATCAATATTATAAAGTCCCAACAGATCCAAGAAGATTTGTATATGTTGACCCAATTCCTGTTTATCCACCTAATACATATTATCATGAACCATTATATGAACCACGTAAACGTTCAACACGTAAAAAATCAAAAAAACGCTCAAGAAAACAAAAAGGTGGTGGTGAAACATATAGTCCATCTGCACCACCAGTAGAACCATCCGCACCACCAGTAGAACCATCTGCACCACCAGTAGAGCCATCCACACAAGTCCAGTCAGTCCCATCCGTTTCGTCTACATCTCGTCCTCCAGCGTATAATCCAAATTATATAGCTCCGATTTTACCATCTATTAATCGTGTACCATCCTATATATCACCAAGAAATGTAAATGTTCCTTTGCCAAATAAATATATTTATGTACAAAATTATAATAATCCTAATTATGTAACTATTCCAAAATATCATTATAATGATCCATCGTCATATGATCCATTCGCACCTGTTGAGGAGATATTACGTAAATCATCAAAGAAACATTCAAAGAAACATTCAAAGAAACATTCAAAGAAACATTCAAAGAAACATTCTGATAAATATTCAAGAAAACTAAAAAAATATTAATAGGAAAATAATTAAAAATTGATCGCATGTTAGAAATGTGTTCGGCGCTATTAATTTGCGAATCAGAAGAGAGCCCATATATATTTTGGCGAAGCCAATATAAACGGCAAGACCTTGGAAAAGGCTAAGCCTTTTTCACAGAATTTTTAAATGTGGTTGTCGTAATTATATTCTCTATCGCTTCGCGATATAATTTTTGACTTATTTATTATAATTGCAAAGCAATAATAGCAATATAACAAAAACAAAGTTTCGTTTTGTTCGCTAATAGGCAAGTATTATTCTTTATTGCCTTGCAATATAATAGACTTGCCTATTACGACGCGCACAAATGTTATTTAAAAATGACCGTTTTCAAATAGCGATGCTCACATTTTGATAAAAATTGATAATTTAAATTAAAGATTATATAGATTATTATAATAATGATCTATATAACTTGTCCAACTTGTGGTTTCTTTATTGGTAGCAAAACAATTGAGTTTGAAACAAAAAAAGAAGAAATTTGTGCAAATGCTAGCTTGTCAGAAGAAGAACAAGCGATTGAAATTCAAAAACTCATTAAGGGATTAGGATTAAGGCGCTATTGTTGTAGAATGCGGATGATGACTGGTAAGGATATTGTCCAAGATATTGTTCCAGTAGATAATAGTTAACTGTGTTCGGCGCTATTAATTTGGGAAAGCCAATATAAATTATCTGCAAAAACTGTTTTCAAATAGCGAACAAAACGAAACTTTGTTTTTGTTATAATTACGACAACCACATATTTTAATTTTTCCGTAGGAATTATTAAAATTGAGAGTAGACGGTACTTAAGTGATACTGACTACTTCACCAACTCCTTTCGTTGTCCCATCCCTAAAAAATAATATCATTTTTTCTTCTATTAATTCGGGATGTTTTACAAATGTAAATCGTACCAGTTCATTATCCCCTGTTTTCATACTAGTAGTATCATTATCCAGAAAGCTTAATTCAGCTACTTGTTTAATGGGTCCACAATGAATCATTGGACGATAACCTTTTTTTAATGCAGAAGAATGATGTAATATTTTAACATTTGCTACGAAACTAGTAACAATATTATCCTTCCAGTTCTCCATATTATCAATAATAACCATACCCTTTCGTATCATATTTCTCGGTATAACAGTATCCAGAAAACGAATGGCAAAACATCCCTGCACATTTGGACCAATTATACTTACATCTTCACGCATATTATTATGAATTGACCTAATGGTAATCGGTACCATCTCACCGTTAAATGGACCCATAAACATCTTTTGTTTAACTTTCACTGTACCATCTTTCACTGTCCCACTAACAACCAACCCAGTCCCCATTACACTAAAATGAGAATCAAGATAAATCACTGTACCATTCCCTTTAATATTATTAAATTTATTTCTTTGCGGTATATTATAAATAATCCGATGTAGATTATCTATCATATGACCACTTTTATTTGATACTGAAATAATTGGAATTATATTAAGTGGCTCGCACTTATCAGACTGATTTTTTGTATAATTATACACATCCATATCATTTTCAATATAATTAGGTGTCAGATGAGGTGCATTTTTTTGTAATAATTTCTTAATACTCTTTTTTAAGTCATCATATATCCCATCTGGTGCCATATCAATCTTTGTTATAATAATCATAAATGGGATATTAGTATAGAGCATTATACCAATATGTTCACGGGTAAGTTTAGTAATACCAGTATTTGCACCAATAACCACTATACCCTTATCAGGAAACATACCAGTAATACCAAATACAGTTGTCTTTAGATATTTTTCGTGTCCTGCTAAATCAATAAGAGACACTACTTTATCTCCGTTCATATTATACAAAAAATTATCACAGCTCATGTCAATTTTCTTAACAATTTTTGGATCATACTTTCTATTAATTTTAGTGGAAAGTAATTCCATATAACCATCTTTTTCAATATATTTAATAATATTCTGTGATATACAACTGGTCCGACCACTTGCTTGTTCGTGATAATGATTAAATATATTTTTCCTTGCCTTACCTCTTCCATCATCTAATTCACCAGTTGTTAGAACCCCAACTAAGGAGCTCTTACCTGCATCAACAGGTCCACAAACAACAATACTAATCTCATTCATATATATAAATATTAATTTCTATTTAAATATATATAATGAGTTATCAAACAATACATAACAATGGTAATATATTTGAGGAAGGTAGAATGTTAACAAATCAATGTTTATGGATATCAATAAAAGATTATTTAGAATATTGTCGTAATATGAAAATGAGTGTTATAGATATAAAAGCAATTGGTGGATTATCAGCTGAATCAGATTATGAAATGTTTGATTGGGAAAATGAAACATATAGAAGAGCTATCAATAGGATTGCTGATGTATTAAATATAAGAATAAATTTTTTTCTGGTTGATGCTCATGGTAAACATCACCCTGAATTATATTTGGAAGGAAGACCAATTCCAATGCATATGATTAATGATGAAAAACCAGGAACTGATATTGTAAATATTGCATTTTATGGGGCACATTTTGAATTTATAATAAAAGGATTAAACATTAGAGAATGTAGAAAACAATCAGATATAAAGTCAGATATTGGTGTATTTCAGCCACATGTTAATGTAGCTGGTGAATTTGTACCAATAGATGAAAGTGATGAATTTGTTCATATTCATGCATTAATAGTTGCAAATTTAAATAAAATTGATATTAATAAAAAATTTATCCAAGAATCATATGATAAACAGCATGATTATATTGAATATATTAGAAATACATTTGCTATGCCAGATTTAACAGATAAAGAAAAAAATCAATTATCTGATAATTATAAGAGAGAATATACTGAATTGATTGATATTGCATTAAAAAAACAAGAAGAAAATACTAAATTAATAGATGAAAATGAACATTTATCATATGCATTATCTTTAGCAAATGAAAAACATAATGATAAGAATGTACTTGTTTTTTGCCACCCCAAAAAAATAAATATTAAAGATAAAGATAGTCATTGGTGGTTAAATACACCCTATCCATCTATATCTTCTAAACCAATTATGCAGTATATATTTACTAGAAATAATATACCATTTGAAAATATCATAAAAACAGTTGATATAAATGGTTCACCTGATTATAAAGAAAATGGGTTTGATCCTATGTTTATTAATAAACATAAAAATGAGTTCGATATAGTCATGTTACCGGATTGTGGCGGAAGATGGTGGGGATTAACACATATAAAAGATATGGGCGAACAGACAATTATGTTACAATTATTAGTTGATGATTTAATGAATTTAGTTAAAACAAAAGGTGCTTTATATTTGTCAAAATTAATTTTTCCTGATAAAGTATTAACAGATGTTGAAAAAAACTTGTTTGGGCAATATAAAGTAACACGATGGGGCTCAGAATTAATTGAAATAACTAAAGGTTAATCTTTTTATCTCCTATTTCTTCCTTGCACAATGGACACATATGATTATAATTTAATAAATATTCTTTAATACAATCAATATGGAATATATGACGACATGTTAAATTATAATACTCGTCGCCTTCTTTCATATCATCCATACAGATGGTACACTTTTCACTCATTTCTTTTGTTATTTTTGTCTTTTGTATTTTATCTAGACTTTTTTCATCGGTTGTAACTGTAACATCTTCCATATTATGATTACCAGCGCTATTCATAACATTTTGTAAAAAATTTAATAGATTATATAAATCTTCAACCGATGTTCTCATATCTATTTGTACAATTGGTGGATGAATATTATCTTCCTCTTCTTCAGAGTTCTCCGTACCGGAGTTATCAGAGTTCTCCGTTCCAGAGTTCTCCGTTCCAGAGTTCTCCGTTCCAGAGTTCTCCGTTCCAGAGTTCTCCGTTCCGGAGTATTCATAATGCTGTGTAACAAACTCACTAAATGGTGATTGAATTGGGACATTTTCAATTTCCGCCATAGTAATTGGTATGTCATAAATAAGATAAAAATTATAAACATATTCATTTAATTCATTATCCATTACGCCATCTGCGAGTAATTTTATTTTTAATCTATTTATTACTACATATTCATCACTAGTATGGTCTAACAATTGCAATCTATAGGCAAATAAATCGTCATAACTAAGGTTATTCATTATAAATATTAAATATTTTTAAAATAAATATAAATCAATTTTTATTATTATGTTCGCTATTCCCTATTTCAGATAATGAGTGGAACAGGGAATAATAGACTTGTCTATTACGACGCGCACAAATGCATTCGGCGCTAAGGCTTAACCTTTTTCAAGGTCTTACCGTTTTCGCAGATAATTTCAAATAGCGATGCTCGCAAATAGTAATCGGATATGATAGAAATTTTGACAAAAATCCTATCCCACGATCAAATTTTTTAAAAATAAAAAACTACATCATCTTCTGTATTATCAACATAAATGCCAACATTCCTCAAATAATTAAAAATATGCCGACTGATAGTATCAGCAACCTTGAGCGAACTATCTGTCTTTTGTACAACAATATTATCATTAATCTTCTCACATTCAATAAATTCGGCAAACTTGTTCATATCAATCATATCATTGATATTATTTACTCGTACAACAACACTGTCATTACAGGGAATGATAATAAAAAGTAGAATTTCAATTGGTTGCTTCTTTGGTGTCAACCCCTTCTTTGCCATTTCATCAAGTGCCTTTTGAGGGAGTTGCTTGATGGCTAGGTCCTTTGATAGCATCATATTAACACTACATATTGCTTCATCTTGAGATGGATAGACAGTGATATCTTCTCTATCACCTTCCTCATTGGTAATAGTATCCTTCACACCAACATCTAGAATGATACTGCAGAAATTATTGTCATTACTAATCATAGTATTAGCAAGGCTACGGACATCACCTGCCGACTTTGTAAATACCTTTGCAAATTGAGACATTATAATATAATCTTTATTGTCAATATATAAAATAATCAATTTTTATTAAAATTACATTTATTTGCTTTGCCAAATTAATAGCGCCGAACACATATAAATTCTAACCTACGATCAATTTTTATACAACAATACTATAATTATTATTCTTATATTGTAGATCTGGAATTGATAGAATCTTACCATTAATGTGGTCATATTCTACATCATTTTTCTTTGTTAATTTTTTCTTTTTAATCATATCAATAAGTTGATTCCGTAAATGTTTTTTCATTTCAATATCATCAATAGACATTGTATTGATAAATTCTTTAATCTTAATCACTTTGTGAACACTATTAAGTTTATTCCAAGGTTTCTTATAGACGAAATCATCGGTCACACTAACCTGTTCCGTTTCGGTAACATTTTCAGTTACTGTTTCAGCATTATCCGCAATATTAACTGGCGCCTCTTCAATAACCGGAAGAGTTATATTTATTTTGTTCTTTTTAGCTTGCGCATCAATATTCTTATAATATAAAGCCACCATCTCATTTGTAATTGATTCCATTATTATTAAGATATATATCTTAATATGATTTTATATCAATATTTGTGGTTGTCGTAATTCAAAAGTGCGTTCCGCACTTTTGACTTATTTATTATAATTGCAAAGCAATAATCGCAATATGTGAGCATCGCTATTTGAAAACGGTCATTTTTAAATAACATTTAAAAATGACCGTTTTCAAATATACGGGCTCTCTTCTGGTTCGCGAATATTCGAAAACGGTTTTCGAATAGCGC
>JACCDR010086548.1_pt1 | contig 21233 bp, 13 predicted proteins | sample 7446431 | NCBI WGS metagenome assembly JACCDR01 (sample SAMN15323443, study PRJNA562643) | freshwater metagenome | isolation source: river surface water | place: USA:Blue River Watershed | collected 2017-08-17 | reverse complement strand
TTTATTTCTTCACTTGAAGTTGATGCCATTTTGTTTTTATTTTCAACCGTAGAAAGATCATTTAATTTTAATTGTAAATGTTGTAAATAACTACGTGTTTTTTGTAAATGACAAAGTAAATCACTATTTACTTTTAAATTTTCAATTGATTTTTTAATCAAATCACAATTTTCAGCATGAATTTGAATACCAATCTCATAAGGAATTAAACCTCTTTCAATTTTAATTTGTGTAATTTTGGGTACAAATGATAATTCTTCATTTTTATTAGTATTTTGCTTTTTTACTACTGGATTTAATAATTGAGGAAATAAATTGGTTAATGTTTGGCGAAGCATACGATCTTCTAAAACACTTTGTGCATATTTTTGTTTATTAAAACGCGCAAACCATTGAGATTGATGTTTTTTTGTAATACCAACACGAAAACCTAAAGGATGGACTTTTTGACCCATTTTCATTTTTATTTAAAATAAGCCTTGTTAAGATTTATATAACTAATTTCTATTTAATTAAATATAAATCAATTATAACTTTAATAGACTTAATTTGAACCTTTCTTATATGATTTTAACCAAATAGAAAAACTTTATTAAAATCTCAAGTTAGGTTCCATAATTTTTATTATAAATCATTTTAAATATATTATATACATTAAAATTATATATATATAAATATGGAAATTCATATTTATTTTAATTTTAACATTTTTATATAAATCAATTAATAACTACCTAATTTTCTTGTGTTTAACTCAATTGAGTTAAACACAAGAAAATTAATTCAAATTTGTTTTTTTATTTAAGTTTAAAAATTAGCTAAATCACCTCTACGGTACTGTAAATATGCTGTTACAAATAAACCAGCAATCGTTACTGGTACTAATCCTAAAACAATTCCTGATAATAAAGGTTCTACCATATCTATTCTATTTTAATTTTATTTAAAAATTTTATATTTTAATTTAAATATAACTATTAATCTAAAAGTATAAAATTTTTATTTAAAGATCTCCTAACTCTTTTTTTAATTGTTCAACATTATTTAACTTTAATAGTCAAATGTTGCCAAAGGATAACCTAATTTTATTAGTTAGTATAATATTTAATGTCTGCGGAGCTTAGATAAAAAATTAAAATTCTATTTCTATTTTACATTTTTTTATTTTCTATTTTATACACTATCACTTATTTTGTTAAACAAAGGAGTTTTTTTATTCACTTCCATAAATTGGAAAAACATATCTATTTTATTTTTATATGTTTTCTTTATTCTTTATTCTTTATTTAATTTTAACATAAAAATAGAAAAAAACTAATAATTAATTAACAATATTTATAATATAACCACATTATTTTATTATTATTTTTCTTAATAAATATGTTTATATGTAAAATTTTACATATAAACATATTTATTAATGTTTTTAATTGAACCTTTTAGGTATAAATACCTAAAATTCTAACCTTTTTATTTTGTTACAAGTAACTTATTTTTTTACTAAAATATTTAAAGTTAACAAGCATAAAAAAAGATAGCTGTTTTTACTGTTAAATAAGCTTAGCTAAAAGTTTTTTTATTTCATTTTATAAAAACCAAAAGCTAAACGAAGATAAAATTAGTTAAAGATGTAACTAGAAAATAAAACAGCTAATACGAAAATTAATAAAAGTCCCCAATATAAACTTGTGCGGTTTAATTCAACAACTTGTTTGTTTGGATTAGGTCTAGCCATAAATGTATAAAATAGAAATATTTCAGGTCTAATTTTTTTTTTATTAAAAGAAATATATATATCTCAATTTTAATAAGTTAGCCTGTTTATTTTTTTACTTATAAAGGTTAAAAAATAACTTTATGTAATTATGCCATCCATATATATGGTACAATCACATTAATTTTTGGTTTTTTTATTATTTTAAATTTTTTAATTCTAATTAATTTGATTAAATTTAAAAAAAAATTTTGTAAAATACAAAATAAACCAATTTATTATTTACGCGAAGGTACTTTTATTTTTATTATAAAAAACTTCGTTAAAAATAAATATTATTAACGTTGAATAAATTGCATTGCTGTAATTGAACCTAAAAAGAAAATTGTAGGTACTGCTAAAGCATGAATAGCTAACCAACGAACTGTAAAAATAGGATATGTAAGTGCTTCTGTTGATTTTCTTGTAGTCATTTTTAAATCAGCTGAATTTTAAATAGATAATAAAGGTACAAAATTACCTTTTCTATAGAAATTTAAAAAATTAAAAAGATTTTATATTTACTTTTAGTTTAGACTAAAAAAAAAAATGTATAAATAAAAAATTTTACTTATTATCACTTTTATAAATCCAATATAAATTGGAATTGCTTTTTTATGCTTTTTTAAAAGAGAACTTCGCGTTACTTCCTCCAAAAAGGAGGATGTTAAGTAATTTCTACTAATGTACCGAAAAACAGAGTTCTTTCTGCTCCTCTCCTTTGCTTCTTTCAAAAGGAAAGCAAAGGAGTTGTAGCTAAGCAACTAACCTGTTATTATATTAACCAAAATAAACAGTAAATTGTTATATTTATTTTTATTAAAAAACAAAAATGGTTTTATTTTAATTAATTAGTTGAAGCAATATAATATCGTTTTTAATATAAACCTTTATGTAAAAACTTAAAAAAAGTATACATAATCGTATAAACGTACGTACCCTATAAAGGGAGGATTTTAAAATTTTTTTCTATTGAATAATATAAATATAACAAGTAAATCCATAAAAAAGATAAGGTTTGTTATAGTATTCTAAATTAAAATAATAATATATTTAGAAATAGAATCTAGTAACACATTAAAAATTGTATAAATCGCAAGAAATAGCAATACAATTAATTATTTAAACAATATTTAATAGATTATAACATAAAACTATTTAAAAAACAAAAGTAAAACTTTATTTAAGTGTACTTGACTTGTCTTCCGAGTTGCTCTTCCGCTTAAAAAGGTTGCCTGCCTTTCTGAATCTTCCGGCCTGCTTCGCGGAGAAGCAGGCCGGAAGATTCAGAAAGGCAGGCGTTTCACGTGACGTGAAACAAGCAACTCGGAAGACAAAGTCAAGAAAAAGTAAGCATTTTATTGTATAAACAAGATGTGGTTCTATAACCATAGCAACATTCTTGTACTTTATGATTTACTAATGAAGCTTGATTGAAATAAAAATTAAGCAAAATGAATTGTTGTACTTTGTCAATTCCTTTCTAACTAAGCAATAGCTCCGCTCCAAAGGAACAGCCTCCTTGCTGTTTCTCCTTTGCTTCGCAACCAAAAGGCAGCTTGCCTGGTAGCGAAGCAGCAAAGCGAAGTTGTTTCTTTTTAAAAAAATGGTTTCTTTTGAAAGAAGTTGTTTCACGTTTCATTCGGCTCTGCGGAGCAACTCAGAAGACCGCTACAAAAGTCAGCTAAGCAAGCAAAATAAAAAATCTTTAATAAAAATGCCAAGTCATAGATATTTTCTTACAGATTTTGTAACAATACAACGTCAAAGTTTTTTTGAATTATTAGAAAAAGGTTTAATAGAAGAATTTTCAAAAAGAAATCCCATAACGAATAAAAAAAAAAATTTAGAATTTGTATTTTATCCGGAATATTATATATTAACTCGACCAGAATATACACCTCAAGAAGCTATATTAAAAAATAAAAGTTATACAAGTAAATTATTTGTGCCAGGTCAATTAACCGATTTTAAAAGTAAAAAAAAATTATTAAAATGGTTTTACATAGGTAATATACCAATCATGACAAAACGAGGTCATTTTATTTTAAATGGTGCAGCTCGTGTAATAGTAAACCAGATTTTACGAAGTCCCGATATTTAATATCAACAAAAAATTTATGAAAATTACCCAGAAAAATGGAGTCAAAAACCGGATGATTCATATAAACGTTTTTATGCAGATTTAATATGTATGAGAAGTACATGGCTTCGTATTGAAATAGATAAAGAAAAAAATATTTGGGCTCAAATGAAAAAAGGTCCAAAAATTCCTATGTATTGGTTTTTATTAGCTATGGGCTTATCGGAAAAAAAAATATTTAAAACTATGGCAGACTCATTTAGATTATTAGGTAATTTAAATTTGTCAAATAAAAAAAAAAATAAAAAAAATGGAAATATGGCTTTGATTTCAAATCAAACAACATTAGAAAAAAATGAACATACACAAATACATATAGATCTAGAACTGGAACAAGAAATGGATCAAAATAAAAAAGAAAAAAAACCAAAAATAAAAAAAACAAGTCAAACTAAAAAATATTCTTATTTAAAAAGTCCACCCGAAGCTTGGATAGAAATTTCGAAATTATTATCAATAAATCCAGTAAAAAAGAAAAAAGATGGTTTGGTCAAAAATAATTCAACTGTATCAAATAAATCCGAAAAAGAGGTATTAGAATTTAAAGGATCTTTTTTACTAAAAAAGAGAATAAGTAACTCTATGAATACCCCATTATCAAGTGTATTAAATAATACTAGTTTTCCGAAAAGTACAATAAAAACGTATTTAGCAGAAGAAGGTCGCAAATGGTTATATAATAAATTTATGAACCCACGTTCATACAATTTAGGTAAACAAGGTAGATTGTCTTTTAATAAAAAGTTAAAATTAAGTATTTTACCAAATCAAACAACATTAACAGGTCTAGATGTATTATATGCAACAGATTATTTACTGAAAGTAGAGAAAGGTATTTTTAAAATAGATGATATTGACCATTTAAAAAATAGACGTGTACGCACCTCTGGAGAACTTATACAAATTCAAATAGGTATTGGTCTTGTAAGACTTGAAAAATCAATACGTGAAAATTTAAATAAAATGGATTTAAATAATGTTTTGGATCTTTCACCTACAGATTTTAAAAAATATAAACAAAGTGAAAGTAAAAACCAAAATTCAATTAAACCTATTTTTTTTAATAAAAACAAAAAAACCGAAAATGTTAATTCTTTTTCTACTTTTCAAACTAAAAATCAAGAATTAAAACTCCAACATTATTTTGAATTAAACAAAACTATAAACTCACCTTTTTATTCTCCATTTGATCATTCTTATTCTACATTATTATCAATAGCTTTTGCTCAAAATAAAAACCCAAACTTGATCTATTTAAAATCCGACTTTTGCTTGACTCAGGGCCCTTCCGGTTCCGGATCCATTGCTCCGAATTGCTTCGCAGCAATTGACAAGTCAAGTACAATTAAATCTGAAAATAGTGTTATTCAACAAAAGAACGAATACATAAACAATACCATTTTTCCGAGTAAACAAATGGAAATGCAAAATTTAAAAAACTATTTTGAATTTATAAATAGTAATTCTTCTGACTCTTCACTACAAAAGGGTCAAAATTTTGCCCTAACCAAATTTACAAGTGAAATGAATTCTAAAAAAAATAAAAAAACAAGAGAAAGAAGCAATTCTGAAATAATGGATAATGAAAATCATTTAATTTTAAATAATTTTATAAATAGTAAAGCTTTTAATAGCGCTATTCGTGAATTTTTTGGTACAAGTCCACTTTCACAATTTATGGATCAAATTAACCCGTTAGCAGAATTAACACACAAACGTAGATTAAGTTCAATGGGACCTGGTGGTGTTACTCGTGATACTGCAACACTCGCTATTCGTGGAATTCACCCTACTCACTATGGTAGAATATGTCCAATTGAAACACCTGAAGGTAAAAATACAGGTTTAGTTAATTCTATGACTACTTATGCTCGTGTTAATTTAAACGGAATTATTGAAAGTCCATTTTATAAAGTTTATAAAGGACAAGTTCAAAAAAATACTGGAATGTACTTTTTCTCTGCTGAACAAGAAGAACAAATTAAGTTAGCAGCAGCGGATTTATCAACATCTTCTATTGGATTTTTACCTAAAGCATTAATCCCTGTTCGTATTGCTGAAGAATTTACTAAAATCTCTAGATCATATGTTCAATTTGTTGGTGTTTCTCCTCTTCAAATGATTTCAATAGCTACATCATTAATTCCTTTTTTAGAACATGATGATGCCAACCGTGCTTTAATGGGGTCTAATATGCAAAGACAAGCGGTACCTTTAATAAAACCTGAACGTCCAATTGTTGGAACGGGATTAGAAGCTCGTACAATTAGTGATTCTGGTCACGTTATTATAGCAAAATCAAGTGGTTTTGTTACTTATGTTAGTTCAAATAAAATAATCCTTTATAGTCTTTGTTTTTAATTTTTTTAACAATTAAAATAAAACTATTTTAAATAGTTTACATTTTTTTAATCATATTAATTGAAATAAAAAAAATCGTTTTGTAGAAGAAGTTCAAAAATAAAATTTATATGATTAAAATTTTTACATCTATTAAAAATTTTAAGCTATTTATAATGATGCTCCTCCTTCCTTTTTTAAAACGGGTTGCTGTTTCTTTGCTGTAGTTGTAGTTGTAGGAGAAACAGCAACTACTAAAACCTTTTTAAATTACTTTATTGATTTTCTTTTTGTTGCAGTTTCCAATTTACAGTAAAAATAAAGTAGCTATAAAAGGAAAGTATAAGGAAAGGGTAGGTCAGGCAGGAACCTAAGGTAAAAGGAGAGCTAAAACTCGACTACTTCTTATTCTTATTATTAAAAAATAAAAGGAATGAATTTTAATAAAAAAAACTATTTTTACCTAAACGCATTTGGTTTTTCGAACGTATCATTGCCTTTTTCAATTCGTTTTGCTTCCTCTTTGAAGGAAAGATTACAGCGAAGTGGTAGGAACCACTTTGGGCCCTTTGGAGTTGGAGTTGGAGTTGGAGTTGTAGCGAAGCAACTCCAACTCCAACTCCAACTCCAACTATCGCTTTGCTGCTGTGTGAAACGTGAAACGAAGGAAAAGGAAGTAACTCCGAAGGTAGCAGTTCCTTCCTTCGGAGTTGTAGCGAAGCAACTACAAACAGGTGTACACTTTTGTTTGACTCCACGTGGTTTAACGTCATCAATTCCAAAAGCAATGAATGGGCTCGTTCCGAAGCGAAGCAGCGTCCCGAAGCGAAGCAGCGTCCTTGCTTTGGGCACGCCACGAAGCAGCAAAGCAAGTGAAACTTTTTTTGAAAAATCAAAACCTAATAATTTAAAAAACTCATCTATTAAAATTAAAAAAGAAGAATATTATTTAGAAACATTTAAACGATCAAATCAAGATACTTGTTTAACACATAAACCTGCCGTTTCTGAAGGAAGCTGGGTTCAATCCGGTGATTTTTTAACTGACTGTGCTAGTAGCGTAGGTGGGGAGATGTCATTAGGTCAAAATTTATTAATAGCATATATGCCATGGGAAGGTTACAATTTTGAAGATGCTATTTTGATAAGTGAGCGTTTAGTTATTGATGATTTATATACGTCTGTTCATATTGAACGTTATGAACTTGAAACACAAAAAACAAAATTAGGGTCTGAGGAAATAACTCGTAATATACCAGATGCATCCGAACAAGATTTAAGTAATTTAGATTGTTATGGTATAGTAAAAATGGGTTCATGGGTTGAAGAAGGTGATATTTTAGTTGGAAAAATAACACCAATAAATAAAAAAAAAATATCTCCATATCAAAAATTATTATATACCATTTTAGAAAAACAAGTACGTCCTATAAAAGATAGCTCTTTACGTGCTCCTAAAGGTATAAAAGCAAAAGTAATTGATATTAAATATTTTTTAAAACCATTACAGGCCCTAACCAAAAAAACACAATTCCAATCAAATAAAAATGTAAATTCGTTAAAAACAACAGTAAAAAATTTACAACCAAAACATACATCTTCACTTGTTAAATTAGAAAATAAAAACATACAAAATTCTTCTTTATATTTACTTTTAAAAAGAAAAAATGTAAATAATATGCTTATTAATTTTAAAAATAAAAAAAAAAATTTTTCAAATACTGAGGCAGATAACACTACTTATATATTGGAATCACTACAAAAAACTTTAAATAAAAAACAAGCCAAATTTAATTTGGTACCTTTTACAGAAAAGATTCAATTAATAAAAAAAACTCAATATGGTTCTAAATTTGCCACTAAAAAACTTCAAATACCATTTTTTTTTAAATTTAATTCTTCATTTTCAAAAATGAAAAAAAAATCATTTCAATTGTATTTTCAATATATTCGTTTAATTTGGTTGGGCTTGGGCTCAACACAAATAATAAATCAAACAAGAACAAAAACAGCCCGAAACAAACTAAAACCTATTGTAATAAATAGTAAAAATTATGATTCATTAAAAAGTTTATCCAAAATTAAATCCAATTTTTATGTATTATTAAATTGTTCGAATGCTTCCTTGGGCCCATCGCTTCGCTTCAAATCGCTTTGCTGCGGTCAGAAGGTAGCAGGAGTTTGCTCCGCAAGAGCAACGAAGGAAGAGGAAGTAACAAAGGCAAAAAAGCTTTGCAACGATTCATTTGAGCAAGTGAAAAAAGTTATAGAAGAAGAAAAAGTTTTGCTACCTTTTTATTCTTTTGGTTCTTTTGGTTCTTTTGTACAAAATAAAAAAGGTAAACGATTTATTTCACACGAAAAAAATGCTTTAAATTTAAAATTTTTAGTAAAAAAACCTTTTAACGAAAAAACAAAAAGTATTTCTAAACAAAAAAAGTATTCATTTATAAATAAAATCGAAACAGTTCATATATATTTAGCTGAAAAACGAAAAATTCAAGTTGGTGATAAAATGGCTGGACGTCATGGAAACAAAGGAATTGTTTCTCAAATCTTACCTATTCAAGATATGCCTTATTTACCAGATGGAACACCTATAGATATGGTGTTAAATCCATTAGGTGTACCGTCTCGTATGAATGTTGGACAAATTTATGAATGCTTATTAGGATTCGCTGGTAAATTTTTAGGTGAAAATTATAAAATTAATTCTTTTGATGAAATTTATGGACCTGAAGCTAGTCGATCTTTTGTTTTTAATAAATTATATGAAGCACGTTCTAAAACAGGTTTTAAATGGTTATTTGACCCTAACTCACCTGGTAAAATCCAATTGTTCGATGGACGTAATGGGTTATTTTTTGATCAAAAAGTAACTGTCGGACAAGCTTATATATTAAGACTTGTTCATATGGTTGATGATAAAATACATTGTTTAACCCCAGATCATGAAGTTTTAACAAATAAAGGTTGGTTACCTATTAATGAAATTAATTTAAATCATCAAATTGCTACACTTTCTAGTAGTAACGGTGAATTAATTTATCAAAATCCTAATGAAATTTTCCTTTATAATAATTATAAAGGTTTTTTATATGTTATAAAAAACCAAAACATTAATTTAGCTGTAACACTAAATCACAAAATGTATGTAACAAAACCTGAAAGTAATTCTAAATCATTCAATAATTATCAATTAATTGAAGCTAAAAATATTATTGCGAAAAATTATCAATATTTAAAAAAAGCTATTTGGTTAAAAAATGATTATGAATTTGTATTACCATCATTCGATTATCATTCTACTTTTATTTCCGAAAAAAAAGTGGATATGAATGCTTGGTTAGTTTTTTTTGGTATATGGGTCACTAAAGCTTGTGCTCAAGTAAATAGTAATGTTAATGGAAATGGAAATAAAAATGGAAATGTTAATGTAAGTAAAAAAATATTAAAATCACAACTTAATAAACTTTCGATGGGGCCCGACTCAATTTTAAATTTTACAAATAATTTAATTGGAATACAATTAAATTTTTATTTAAATTCATTAAAAATTATTACACACAAATCTCTTCCTTCGTGGGTTTGGCAATTAAGTCAAACACAAGCTCAATTACTTCTTAATTCAATGTGCTTAGGTAACGAAAACTTAAAAAATAACTCACTTAACTATTTAACTAATTCTATCCAATTAGCCGATGATATTATGCGTTTAGCCTTACACGCTGGTTGGAGTTCAAATAAGTACATTAATTTTCAAAAACATAAAGAAATTTGTATTTCATCTACACCTAATTTATCCTTATTTTGCACTAATAAAGGATGCGTGGTTGATTTGGGTTATGAAGAAAAACCGGATCAAAGTTTTAATAAATTAACACAAAATTTTTGGAATGTTAATATTTTAAAAGAGACTAATCTACAATTTAACACAAATAATTCTAAACATAATCAACAAAATTATCAACAACCGAAACTAGATAACAACGTTATCCAACAAAAAGAAGAAGTTATTCAATATGAAGGACCTGTTTATTGTTTAAGTGTTCCAAATCACATTTTTTATGTTAGAAGAAAAGGAATTCCTGTTTGGACAGGTAATTCACGTTCAACAGGACCTTATTCTCTTGTTACACAACAACCTTTAAGAGGACGTTCAAAACAAGGGGGGCAACGTTTAGGTGAAATGGAAGTATGGGCTTTAGAAGGTTATGGTGCAGCTTTCACTTTATTAGAAATGTTAACAATTAAATCAGATGATATGACTGGAAGAATGACACTATGGTCAAACTTAATTTTAAATAAAGATATTTCAATTGGAACACCTGAATCTTTTAAAGTATTAGTATGTGAATTACAAGCTTTATGTTTAGATATTGGTTTATTTAGAAATGTCAAAAATATAAACGTTGACGGTAATTATTCTAATACAAATTTACGTGAAATAAATAATTTAATAAATTTACCTTAACCTTATTCATTATTTTTACAAGCACGCATAAAGTGTTAAAGTTTACACTTAACCTTTATTTATTTGACTTTATTTATTCTTTCTTTATTAAGCGAATTGTGTCTTATACTGTATTAAAAAAAAAAAATTCTATTTATATGGACAAAATAAAGTATGCTTTTGTTTAAATTAAAAATTAATGATATTCTATTAAATTAGAATAAAACACAAAAAATTTAATTTTATTAAAATTTGTTGCTTTCCTTTTCTTTTGTTCTTCCTAGCGAAGCAACCTGCTTCGCTAGGAAGAACAAAAGAAAGTATAAGTATACTTTTATTTAATAAAAAATCTGGAATAAATATAATTCAAATTTATGTGCACTAAACTAAACTAAATAATAATAATAAAACTTTTTTTTTAACTTTTATTCAAAAGTTATAAAAATAAAGATTAAAATATAGGTTAAAAAAATCAAACAATATTAATTCAATTTCCTTTAATCTTTATGTCAATTCTTAAACAGGATTTAGGAATAAGTAATAAGCATAAGCCTTTTTAATATTAAAAATACTATTTATAAAAAAGGATAATAAAAAAGTCTATTTCATCTTGCTTTTGTTCTTTTGTTCTTTTGTTTTTTTGTTTGTTTGCTTTGGAGTTGGAGTTGGAGCAATAGCTTTTTCCCTAGTTGTAGTTGTTTCGCTTACAGCTACAACTACAACCAGGCAGCCAAGCCCTAACTCAAGTAAAGTTGTCAAAATTTTTATATTTATATTTAAAAATTTGCTAGCTACATTTATTAAAAAATTTTCAGCTATGCAAAAAGAACAACACTAAATATCTTTTAATTCTTTAAGCTTAATTACTTTAGGTACTCTAATGTTTTCTTTTTAAATTTTTTTTTTGAATCTACGTTTTATTATTTTGTTTGTTTGCTTCGCCAGGAACCGGGGCTGATAGTTGGAGTTGGAGTTGGAGTTGGAGGTGTAGCTAAGCAATTACAACTACAAAAAGCCCAAAGGAACCCTAACTAAAGTTGTACAAATTTAATTTATTTTGTTTATTTTAAAATATATAAATATAGATATATCTATATTTATATATTTATATATTTTTATCCATTAAAAAACTATACTTAATTTAAAAGTAAAACAAAGGTAAAATCGATTTAAATTTGAAATTTGTGGTTTTAAAAAGTGGAATTTTATTAAATGCATTAAAGCTACGGCTGTTCCTTCTTCACTCCTTCCTTTGCTGTAGTTGTCGTTGGAGTTGGAGTTGGAGTTGGAGTTGGAGTTGGAGTTGGAGGTTTGCTTCTTTCAAAAGGCAGCTGTGGGAAGCAACCGATTCCGAATCATTCGGAATCGGTTGCTTTCCGAAGGGCAGCCCAGAAAAGCAGCTACACCTCCAACTCCAACTACAAAGGAGAAACAGCAACCTGCTTTCGGAGGAGAACTTTTAACTAATTAAAAAACAATACAACAATTCTAAATTGTTGTATTGTTTTATTCTTTTTGCGTTTTTTATTAAAATAAATTGAAATAAAATGGATATAGTTTATGTCCAGATTAAAAAAATTTAAAATAGATTTAAAAACGAAAAAAATACTATTTTTGTATAAAATGATTTATATGAATACTGAATTTAACAAATTGGATGGTTATTTTTCTCGAAAATTTAAAGAAAAAATAAACTTTACATATATTCAACGAAATTCCACTTTATATAATCCATATAAAAATCAAAAAAATAATATGGGAATTACAAATATTCCACGCCAATCGAATTTTATATGTTCAGCTTCAGTGGTGGAAAATGCTAGTTTAGAAAATAAGCATCATACTGAAAAGTTAATGTTTGAATGTGAAACTGGAAATTATCATACATTTTGTCCAATTAGTTGTGTTTCTTGGTTATATCAAAAAATTGAAGATAGCTTTTTTTTAGTAATAGGTACTAAAACCTGTGGCTACTTTTTACAAAATGCTTTAGGTGTTATGATTTTTGCTGAACCGCGTTACGCTATGGCTGAACTTGAAGAAAGTGATATTTCAGCTCAATTAAATGATTATAAAGAATTAAAAAGATTATGTCTTCAAATTAAACAAGATCGAAATCCTAGTGTAATTGTTTGGATTGGAACATGTACAACCGAAATTATTAAAATGAATTTAGAAGGTATGGCACCTATTTTAGAAGCGGAATTAGGAATACCTATAGTTGTTGCACGTGCAAATGGACTAGATTATGCTTTTACACAAGGCGAAGATACTGTTTTAGCAGCTATGGTTTCTCATTGTCCAACTTCAACCTCAAATAAAATAGTTAAGAAAAACGAAAATTTACATTTTTCAAACACAAATGAAAATACAAATGAAAATACAAATAAAAATACAAATCTTGTATTATTTGGATCATTGCCAAGCACAATAGCAAATCAATTAGAGTTTGAATTAAAACGCCAAGGTGTTAAAGTGGCTGGATGGTTACCATCAAATCGTTATGGTGATTTACCTAGTTTAGATGAAGATGTGTTTGTATGTGGTATAAATCCTTTTTTAAGTCGAACAGCTACAACATTAATGCGACGTCGTAAATGTAAATTAATTTCAGCGCCTTTTCCTATTGGACCCGATGGAACTCGTGCATGGATTGAAAAAATTTGCGAAGTTTTTGGTATTACTCCTGTTGGGTTAGATGAACGTGAAAAAAGTATTTGGGAAAATTTGGAAGATTATTTAAAAATGGTCAAAGGTAAAAGTCTATTTTTTATGGGCGATAATTTATTAGAAATTTCACTTGCTCGTTTTCTTATAAAATGCGGAATGATTGTTTATGAAATTGGAATACCTTATATGGATAAAAGATTTCAAGCAGCTGAATTAGCTTTATTAGAGAAGACGTGCAAAGAAATGAATGTAAAATGCCCACGTATTGTTGAAAAACCAGACAATTATTATCAAATCCAACGTATAAAGGAATTACAACCTGACTTAGTTATTACAGGCATGGCGCATGCTAATCCTTTAGAAGCTCGTGGTATAACAACAAAATGGTCAGTTGAATTTACTTTTGCTCAGATTCATGGATTTTCAAACGCAAAAGATATTTTAGAATTAATTACAAGACCATTACGTCGTAATGAAAAATTACAAAAAACAAGTTCTATTTTACTAAAATCTTAATGTGGTGTTTTCTCCTTGCTTCGCTAGGAAGCGGAGCAAGTATGACTTATGTGTTTATACTGCAATGCATATACAGTATAAACACATAAGTTATGTATTTTCATTTAAATTTTTAAAAAATTTGGGTCATTTTTAAGTTATAGTTTTTTTAATGAATTTAAAATGGGCACGTATTAAAATTAATATATAAATAATTTAAAAATTTTTAGAATATTTATATTTATATTTATATGAATATAAATATAAATATTTATTTAAATAAAATATATTATATACTTTAATAAGTATAAAAATTTAAATATATTCAAATTTATAATAAATAGTTATTTAATAACAATTATATATAATTAAATTGAATATAACTTTATTTTTTAAGTTAAAATAAAGGAGAGATGGCTGAGTGGTCTAAAGCGGCTGATTGCTAATCCGTTGTACAAGTTTTTTTGTACCGAGGGTTCGAATCCCTCTCTCTCCGAAAAAATTCATTTTCTACCTAGATTTTAGAAAATGAATATAAGAGTTTAATAACATATAAAAGAATAGAAAAATTGGTACTTTTTTTCTGTAATATTAATATGAAAACAGGATAAATCCAAAAATAAAAATTCCATTTTTTTGGGTTACCTGGGACTCGAACCCAGAACTTATCGGTTAAAAGCCGAGTACTCTACCATTGAGTTAGCAACCCTTTTATATTAATATTAAAACCTATTTTAAAAATTTTTGTGAACAAAGATTATTTAATTTAAATCATACATAAAATATATTTATAATACAAGACTTAAACAGTTTAAAAAGTTAATAAAATTTATTTTATTTATATAGAATAGAATATTTAATAAAACTTATTTTGTTTTTGCTAATTGAAAGGGGAGAAATAATCTCAAAAATTAAAGTAATAAAAAACCGAGTTTTTTGCAAGAATGAAGTTGACAAAAACTCGGTTATTAAATATTAAAGGTTACCACCACGAAGTGATAATAAAACAACAACAAGCGGACCTGCTGCTACAACAAGTAATAAAGAAGCTAATTGTAAAACTAATTCAATATTCATAATATAGGGAATTTATTTGTATATAATAAAAAGAATTTAAAAGTGTAATTTAAGTGAATTTTTAATATTCTATTGTATATTATAACATAATAAAAAAGAAATTTTTAATAAATAGATTTTTAAAATGTTAGACTTTGAATTCTTAATTAAAACTTTTTATTTTTTAAAAACTATTGACGGATAACTTTAAAATATGTATAATAAAGATAGGCCTGCTTAGCTCAGTTGGTTAGAGCGTCCGTTTCATAAGCTGATTGTCACTAGTTCAAATCTAGTAGCAGGCAATAAAAAGATAAGACAACTAAATTGTGGTTAAATTAAAATAAAATATTAGTCTTTGTATTAAAAATGAGTAAAAAAATTACATTAAATTAATTACTACTATACTAATATACTTAATAATAGTATTTCGCGTATTTTAAAAAATTTATACATATTTTTTTTTGTACCTATTAAAAAAAGTGGTTACATTAAGAGTAAAATAAGTAAATTTTAACTATTTTGTTTTATTACAAATACAAATACCCAAAGAAACAACAATTTGTTGCTTTCCTCCGAAGGAAAGGAGCTATTTGTTGTTTCTTTGGGTTTTGAAAGAAGCAACCTGGCTGTTTCACTGCCGGCAAAGGAGGAAAGCAGCAAAGAAAAGCAGCGCTTCGAACAGCAGCAGCCCGAACTAAAGTTGTATAAAGTTGTACAATCCTAAACAAAAGTAGTAAAAATTTTTAATTTAAGTTAAAAAAACGTTATTTAATAATAATAAAATTAAAACAATATATTTTAATGGGGTTATTTTCTTTTTTCTGCTGCCTGCTCCTTCCTCCTTGTAGTTGTAAGCAAAACAACTACAACTACAAGAGCTATTTGCTCTCTGGATCGCTTTGCGCCTTCGTAGAGCAAAGAAGGAAGGAGTTTGCTCCGCAAGAGCAACCAAGGAGAGTTCCTTTTTAGAGAAAAATAAAAGTATAAAACCTACAACTTAAATAAAAAGTTTATAAAAAATTAATTAAACTAAAAAGATGTTTATAACATGTAAAGAATCTAGAATAGAAAATAATAGAAGTTTTTATGGTTGTTTTAACTTGGGTCCTTTTGATTCAGGTGAAAGTTTAACCATCGCAAATGCTTTACGACGTACATTACTTTCGGACTGTACTGGTCTTGGAATTGTTTCTGTATCCATTGATAATGTTACCCATGAGTATAGTACAATACTAGGCATGCGTGAATCGGTTTTAGATTTAATATTAAATTTAAAAGAAATAGTTTTAAAAAAGAAAAATACAAATGTAAATTTGTATAAAAATAATTCATCTATTTATAAACAAATAGGATCTTCATATTTTAAACCAGTGTCAGGTTTTTTAAAAGTAAAAGGGCCTGGTGTTATTCGAGCTAAAGATTTAAAATTACCTCCTTTTATATGTTGCGTTGATCCGGAGCAATACATAGCAACTTTAGCAAATGATGGTTTTTTATCAATGAAATTTATTATAATGGAAGGTAAAGGTTACTTATTACAAACACAAATGAAAAATATGTCATCTAGCTCATATAGACTTTCAAAAAATAAAAATTTAACATTTTCCGATTCTTCTACACCTTCAATGATAGGAAAAGAAGAAAAGAATTATTTAAAAAAACGTTTAAGTATTTTTAAAGAAATAAAAAAAAATCTTTCTTCTTCTCGCTTGCTTTCCTCACCTTTAGTGCGACCTACGGTTCCTGAAGAATCCAATTACAAAGTAAATAATTTCCAAGTAGATAAATTTTTGGAGGAAAAAATTATTTTTTTTGAAGATAAAAAACCTTCTATTTTAAAAAAAGAAACTACAAAAAATGAAAATTTCTTTGATACGAATAAAAATTCAAATAACTATAAAACCTATTTAAATTTAGATACTATTTTTAATCCTATTACAAAAGTATCTTACATTATTGAAGATTCTAATAATAAACTTGTAGACGAATTAAATCAAAACGTTCAATTTACTAATGAAATTAGTGCTTTAATTGAAAGTAATATGGTATTAAAAAAACAATTGCCATTTTTAACTCATGAAATTTCATTAAATCAAAAAGATATTTATGAATTTGTTAATTCATGCTCAATAACAGAAATAAATAATATTTCGAATTTTTTACATCCGGTAAAAAGAAAAACTTTACAACATAATATTATAGTAGAAGTATGGACGAATGGTAGTTTACATCCACGAGACGCTTTATATGGAGCTTTTCAGAAATTAAGTATTGCCTTTTTAAATATGCAAAAAACTAAATATTATAACCCAATTTACATAAATGAATTATCATTGTTACTTAAATAAATTTTTGTATGTTGCATTTTTAAAATTTAATGGTATATTATTATTACCAGGATTTAATGCTAAAGCTTGATCTTTTTTAACTTTATTTCACTTGCTTTTGTTTGTACTTTATTTGTTGTATAACTGAAGTTATTTGTACTTTAGCTAGATAACAAAGTTATCTAGCTAAAGTACAGCCCTCCGAAGGAACAAAAAGCCCTCCGAAGGAACAAAATTCTTTCAATTTTGAAAGATATTTTTTGGATGAAATATAAAAGAAAAATTGTATTTTATTTTCATAAAGACAAATACAATACGGAGAGAATCTAACAATTTTTTAACATATACTATGACAGCAATTTTAGAACGTCGTGAAAGTGCTAGCCTTTGGGCTCGTTTTTGTGAGTGGATCACTTCAACTGAAAACCGTTTATACATCGGTTGGTTCGGTATTATCATGATCCCTACTTTATTAACAGCTACTTCTGTATTCATCATCGCATTCATCGCTGCTCCGCCAGTTGACATTTCGCAATAATATTAAAACGGTGTCCTTCATCTGTAAAGATGTTGTCTATAAATTGGGTGAATTGCTGGAACTCGAAAGACGATCAGCAGCCAAGTTACAAATGGGCTTCCTTTTTATGATTTATGAAAAAAAACGTATTCATATATTAAATTAGGTTGAGTTTGTAAAAGGTTCAGAGACTAGTACTTGAGTCCCAACAATAATAGTACATTAGCTCCCAACCCCTGATTGGATTCATTTTTTTGCAGCAAAAAGAATCAGGGTGAAGATATAGTCCAAAGAATTTCTATTACTTTTAATAGTTAAAAAAAAATTTAAATAGAAAAAATTTTCATATGAAAAACTTAAAAACACAAATTAAAACAAATAGTTTCGAACATCTGGAAGTTAATAAGTTAGCTTGGTTAGCAAGTTTATTTCAAGCCGAAGCTTATTTTTCAGCTGATAAGCGTGTAAGATCTAAATCAAATATAGATCATTACATTTCACCACCCCCAATACCTATTGTTAGACTAGAAATGATTGAGAAAGATTTAATAGAACACGTAGCTGAACTATTAAATGAAAGAGTTATTGAAGTTAACCGTAAAACATCCGCTAAAAATAAAGTTTATAAGGTTATAATTCAACAAAGAAAAAAGACAGAATGCTTTTTAAGAGCTATTCTTCCTTATGTTATTGGAAAAAAAACTCGCTCAAAAATAATTCAACTTCTAGAATATTGTGATCTATATAATGAATGGGTTGCAGTAGGTGGTAAAAATCAACAGGCACGCTTAGCAGCCTTAATGAAAAATAAAACTAAATCTTTAGAAACTTCAGATGATATTTAGTTTATTAAGGTATAGTGTTTAACCTGTACTAAAACTTTAATATGTATTAAATGTATTATTTCTAAATACATTTAATACATATAATATAAATATAGATGGTTAAACTTTTTAACAATTTGTTTTGTTTTAAAAAAATTCTTTGCGATGGTATCCGTGAACCAGTTTCAGGTTCATTATTATACGGTAACAACATCATCACAGGTGCTGTAATCCCTACATCTAACGCAATCGGCTTACATTTCTACCCAATTTGGGAAGCTGCTTCATTAGATGAGTGGTTATACAACGGTGGTCCTTACCAATTAATCGTATTACACTTCTTATTAGGTGTATGCTGTTACATGGGTCGTGAATGGGAATTATCATTCCGTTTAGGTTAAATAGCTAGCCCTATTTACTTAGCAAAAGTAAATACGAACTGGGTGAATTGTCAAGAAAGCTAAACTTAAAAACAACATGATTTGAATAAAAATTAAGTTAAACTAAATGTACTTTAATTAAAAATAAGTAATTTAAATAAATTATTTTGTGGCTAAAAATTTGAATTTTACTTCTACCGCTTCTGACCACTTCCATTAGTGCTCTAAACTTCAAGCAAAAATTGAGTTGCTCCCGTCGGACAGGAAATCTTTCTGCAGGCGAAGCAGGCGAAGCAGGCGAAGCAGGCGAAGCAGGCGAAGCAGGCGAAGCAGGCGAAGCAGGCGAAGCAGGGGTGAAAAGCCGGCCTGCTTCGCCGACAGGGGTGCGAGGCAACCTTCGGAAAAATTTAATTTTCCTAGAGAAAATGAATTACGAAAAAAATACAATAAAAGCCCTAATATTTATCTTCAATTTATTGAAGAAGCTAAAGAACGCGCAAAAAAGTTATTATTATTAGAAAATAATACTTATGTTGAAAAACATCATATTGTTCCAAAGCATGCGGGTGGCTCAGATGATAAAGAAAATTTAGTTAATTTAACTTATGAAGATCATGTTCTAGCTCACTATATTAGATGGATTGAATATAAAGATCCAAAAGATAAATTAGCTTTTTCGGTAATGTCAAGTCAAAATATTGACATTAGAAAAGAGCGAGCAAAGTTAGGTGGTATTATAGGTGGCCCATTAGGGCAAAAAATATTAAAAAAAGAGAATAAAGGCTGGTTTAATTCAGAAGGACAAAGTAAAAGGGGTAAAAAAGGTGCTGAAACTAATCGCATAAACAAAACAGGTGCATTCAGACAATTAAAAAAAAATAAAATCCTCGCTGAAAATCCAGATTTGTATAAGGAACAAAAGATTAAAAATTTAGCAAAAGGTTTAGTTACTCAAAAAGAAAAAGGAATTAATATAGCTGACCCATTAAAACAAAGACTAAAAAGTCTTAAATATCATGGTGTTTTATTAAATGGTGTTCGATATTCTATCGATACAGAACAAAGAACATACCTTAGTGAAACAACGTTAGATTATTATATTAAATTTGGAGAACGTAGACCTCTAAAAAAGAAAAAACTTAGTTCAAATCTTTAAAAATAGATATATAAATATCCTATTTTTGCCTATATTCTAGCCTTTTTTTTGAGCATGCTAACTTGCAGCGAAGCACGTTTAAAAGGATAATTATAAAAAATTCGAATTAAAAAGTTAACGTGAACGTTCAACGACTAGAAAGTGAGGGTTCCTTCCCAATAATCTTTCCAAGAGTGCCCAGCATCTTATAAATTGTTAATATGAATTAAATAAAAACCAAATTATTTAAAATAAAAAAGAATATTTTGAAATAAGATGATGACATAGTCTGAACTTTAGGGAAACCTAAAGAAAAAGTTTAAATACTTTTTTATAACAAATTGATGCGTCCTTGGATCGCTGTAGCTTACTCAGCTCCAGTAGCTGCTGCTTCAGCTGTATTCTTAGTTTACCCAACCGGTCAAGGTTCATTCTCAGATGGTATGCCTTTAGGTATTTCAGGTACTTTCAACTTCATGATTTACAAACGTGACTTCTAGCAGTAATGTTAGTTGAAAAAACGGGGTGAAATGATGAAAGCCTAAAAACTTTAAATATATTTGATATTTCATATTTCTATTGAGCTTTTTTCATACTTTTCTCTATTCTAATTTGAATTAGAATTAAAATAAAAATTATTTATAATATAATAAAAATGGAGAATATTTTTGTTGAAGCTTTTTTTAATATGTCAAGAAAAATTACATTACAAGAAATCGAGTCTTTATGTTTCGAACGTGGTCATAAACTTATTGATTCAGACAATTTTGAAACAAACTATAAAAACGTAAAAACCATTATTCAAATAGAATGTAAGGTTTGTAAAACAAGCTTTGAAACTACGGTTCATTCTTATAAAAACGCTAAAAAAACCGGTTGTCCGGGCTGTAAAATAAAAACCGTTTCTGAAACGCACAAAAATAAAATGGTAAGTGAACAAACACGTGAGTTAATTTCAAAAAAAGCAAAATTACGACCAGGTTCATTAACTGGAAAAACGGGTGAAGATCACCCACGTTATAAGGGTGGTTATGCTCGTGATATGACAAAACGTAGTAATGCTGATTATGTATGGATTAATGCAGTTAAGGCTTTATATAAAAAAGAATGTTTTTTATCTAAAAATAAAACCAATTT
>JACCDR010021615.1_pt1 | contig 21235 bp, 17 predicted proteins | sample 7446431 | NCBI WGS metagenome assembly JACCDR01 (sample SAMN15323443, study PRJNA562643) | freshwater metagenome | isolation source: river surface water | place: USA:Blue River Watershed | collected 2017-08-17 | reverse complement strand
TCTTTCTTTCGTTAGCAGCCAATTCCTCTGCTTTAGATTCAAGTTGCTGTAGTAATTTACTGTTCCCTCCCATATCTGCAAGCTGTTTATTACGATAGAGACCGAGTGCTTTCATGCGCTCGGGAGTTAAATCAGAAAGAGAATAAAACTCATCTTTGCCCGCAGCCGTCCCTACTTTACTGTAAATGTAGAGACCATCCGGTGCTTCCCGATTACGGTTCACCGGAACTTGCTTACCCGCACCCAGGACATGCATCCAGAGCGCACCAAAGTGATTAGATGAGTCGACAAGCTTCACGCCTGTTACGACTACGTCTCGACCCGTTTGCGGCTCTACCGCGTCTCTGAGCTCGTTCATTCCACCTGAGACGGTGGAGGAAACAAACACGTTGGCCTGCGACATGTCCTTGGTAAGCGTAATACCGAAGATGTCACTAACGATCTCCCCATTAGGAGAGGCGGCGTGGTCGTTGTTCAGCGTGATGCTGAACTTCATCTCAATGGGTAGTGTGCTGAACTGGTAAGCGGGTTTTTGATTCTCCTCGGCAATACGTTCTTGAATCAATGAAAGGATAGCGTGATCGAGTGGATTACTGCATCCGTTCAAATCAATGATAAACCGACTTGTTGAGGGGATAGTGCATTTTACAACTAATACAATACCCGAATCAAATTGGACTTCTTTCACGCCTGGAACAATATAGTTCATACCGCCCCGGCTTTGCACCAGGACGTCGTTAACAAAATGGTTATGAATTTCATAACCGAAGATTGCATGGGGAGCGACCCCACTTGATAATGAGCTCATCATCAACCTCTGGTTTAAAAGATTAGTAATAGGTAAACAGACTGATAATATAGTCCTGAAATAAAATAAGGTTACCTGGGCTTGCGCCCAGGTAACCTTATTAAATAATCAAAATGCAGCATATAGCGGGGCGTGAGCCCCGCTATATTTTTCACTTACTCATCGACTTCCGCCGGCGCAGTTATCCCTTAAGGAACAACGTTACCTGCATCGGTGTCAGTGTCAGTGTTGTCGCCAGTGTTGACTGATTTAGTCAGCATGGTAACGCGCTGAGAAGAAACGTGGTTGATCAGACCTTCTGCTGCCAGAGCGTCTTTAGCATCCAGGATTTCCAGCAGGCCGATTACCGGACACAGCGGGTTGTGCTCGAAGGATGCCTGAGTCATCACGGTACCGAAGTCTTTGTTGTTACGAGTAACATTACCGGTAACAACCACGTGTTCTTTAGACACGCAAACGCCGATGCCGCCCAGCGGATCAATGGTATCGCCAGTGGTTTCAGACTTAGGAACGATGTAGAACTTACCGATCATCGTGTCGATGTTAGTCAGTTCGATTTCGAAGTCCTGGTAACCGCCCAGAGTACGTGCATCACCTGAACGCATCAGGTAACGACCCAGGTTCTGGTGAGAAACGATCTTCCACTTCAGCGGAGCACGGGTGTACTCAGAGATCGCAGCCATACCAGAGTTAGTCGCCAGCGCAGCAGCGATTTCGGTCAGGTTGTTGCAGATCGCGGCGGAAACGTTGTCGAATGCATCTTCTGAGTTTTCAGTAGACACGACATCAGCCAGTTTCATGTCACGATGCATCGCAGTCGCGTTAACGAAGTGCTGACCAGCCATGACGTTAGACGCCTGCTCGTTACCGATGATTGCAGAACCGCTGATAGAAGAGACGTAGTTGAAGTGCTTCTCAGCCGCTACGAATGCCGCAGTGGTGGTCTGTGCGTTCAGCACGGCAGCCATCTGCTCGATTGCGAAGTTCAGCGATTCTTCGTTGGTGTCTTCTTTCGCGACTGGGTAGCGAACCGATACTGGAGTCTGACGACGGATCTTCAGAACTTTGTGCGCATCGAACACTTCTACGCGATAACCGAAGTTATTGCGGTTGATGTTGGTGTGGTTAGCCTGCGGCAGAACACCTTCGATGTTACCGTCAGAGAACTGAGCGTACAGCGCTTTGATGGTTGAGTTGTCGGTGTCAGCCATGTGCTTAACGCCGTTCGCATCCACGATGTAATCGATATCGAATACGCCGGTTGCCAGATCCAGGGTGTTGTTCTGACGCTGGTAGTTACCGCTCACGCTCAGCGCGAAGTAGACCACAGCACCGTTTGGCTGCAGAGCAGAGAAGTCTGCTTCTGAACCGTCTTTGTTACGCAGCGCAGACGCCGGCAGGCCAGCAATACGCAGGTTCAGCTGACGATCGTCAGAGCTGTGCGCCATTGAGCTGATACCGAAGCTTGACTGAGACATGGTGCTGGTGTCCAGAGTGAACTGCTTAGCAGCAGAACCTGAGGCGCCAACAACAGCGCTGACCAGCACAGAGTTGATACGCAGGCTGTTAGCTTCGATCTCATCGGTGGTGTCAAACGGGATCTGACCCGGTGCTTCACACAGACCCAGCAGGTTAGGGATGCGGTTTGGCACTTTCAGGTAAGACGTTTTGTGGGTTTTACGACCCAGTGCGTCAGCTTTACCGTAGGAGTGATCAACCGGCGTGAAGACATCGCTTTTTACGAAGAACTTGCGCTCAGCAGAAGCTGAATCTTCCGGGTAAACTGGAACCAGCAGCAGGGTGTCGTCCATGAAGTATTTACCTTCACGGATCAGGCTCATCACTGGACGCAGGTCAGAACCGCGCTCATAGGCGGATGCGCCGAACGTATAACGGCCCAGGCCGGCGGTGCGTACGGTGAACTCCAGCTGCTCATCCTGATACGGGATAGACACAGTTGGGAACAGCGCTTCAGCCGCTGGGGTCTGGCGGTGTGCCAGGGCGTTCAGAGTGATAGACGCCGCTTTCATCTTCGTGGCTGAGCCAGCGTAGTTAGCAGCAGAGAAACCTTCGGTACCGGCGAACTGAGCAAACTGCTCGTTCATGGTAGGCATGCTGTCGCCGCTCATGGTTTTGATTGAGCTCATCACCGCGAAGCGGGTAGAGTCAGCCAGACCGGTCATCAGTTTAGATACGCTTGGGCTTACGCCGAAAGAAGCGGATTCACCGCCGAATACTGAGTTAAAGCGATCGGTCGCCTGCGTGTAATCTTCGGTACCCGCCACGCCTTGCAGCGCGCTACCTTTCAGCAGCTGGGAAATCTGTTGGGTCAGGTTCTTATGAGAACCACCCTGACGAACTGAAATTGAACGTTGCATCGTTTCTTCCTATTAATAAAAAGACGGGTAAACAAATATATTTGTTTGCGCTTCTAACGCACATACAATAGTGTGAAAGATTAATGTGTGTGCGTTTTACGCCAGAATACGTAACACATCGGCGAGGCTAAAGGCGCCAGGCTTGGAGACGGTCACGTCGCTGAAATGCAGTTGATGGTAACCGATTCGGTTATAAATTCCCTTTAGTAAGGCGTTCGCGAAGAAAGATTCTTCAGAATCAATCCAAACAGCCTCAGAAGGTTTGGTATCACTCTGACATAAGATAATACCTGATTGCGTGTCTCGAACATAGAATCGTCCGGGATTAGCAAATGCAGACAGTATCGACAAACGTGGTAAACCTTCCAGGGTTTGTTTGATCTTAGCCCGGAGAACCTCGCCCCGCTGACCTTGGTACGATTGAACATCGAACACATCAGTGGTCGGGTTACCCAATTTCACCGCCATGGAGTATTCTGCAACAGCCACGGCAATAATATCAGACTCCGCTATTTGATCATGGTACGCAGGTAAACGATACAGATCGTTAAATCCTATACCAGATGAATCAATTGCATTCACCATATCATTACTTAATAACCAGATATGAGGAACAACCTCAGACCTGGGCGCAACGAATTTCATATTAACCCCTTGGAGTAGAAATGAGCACGCTATTAATTCTCGTTAAGATTTTAACCGCATTGTACCAAGCAAAAAAAGTTAACGATAAAACGCTATGCGACGAGATAGTGGACCTCTACAATACGATCGAAGTCTCCAAAGGTGACTTGTTTACACAAGACAAAAAAGTAGAGACCGCCATTCGGGACACCGTGACTTGGATGTTAGAACAGCCAAATGATGAACCTGTCATAAAATCAATGTTAACGCAGCGCTTCTACGACGTCACCAAAGATGCTCCAGAACTGCAAAAGACCATTGAAGTGGGTTTAGAGGATTATCCGTCTGAAGAGCGTACGCGTCAAATTATCTTTCGTCACATCAAAGAGGTGAAGAAAGCCAAGAGCGATACCGAGTTCAACAAAGAATTCAAGCAGCAGATCAAAGAGGCGTATTTCGGGGATCCCTCTAAACTCGATAAAACCCAGTGGGCGAAGATTGCGGACTTAATCGAAACCAAAGTCACCGAAGCAGTGTTGGCTGATAAATCTGCCTCCTTGGTAGAGTCGGTGGAATCTGACAACCTTGATTCGTTTGTTGGGATTATCAATCGCGCCAAAGTAGAGTCTTCCAATGAAGGGGTGATGAAACTTGGACAGCAAGGTTGGAATCGAGCCCTCGAGCCCGATGGTGGTCTGCGCCGCGCTAAGTTCTATATGTGGAACGCCCTGACCAACCGCGGTAAGTCATTGACCTTGGGTCACGTAATGGCGGGTGTGGGGCTTTACAACAAACCCCTGCTGCGTGATAAAACCAAGATTCCAGCTATCGTACTTGATTCCGCAGAAGATGCCTTGGACATCATTCTGGAACGACTCTACAAACTTATCATGGTGAACCAGTACGGACACCAGGGTAACTTCAAAGAAGAAGACCCCGCGACTATTGCGCAAATCATCGTAGACGGGTTTAAACGCAATGGTTGGTATCTGATTATCAACCGCGTCGACCCGGTTAACGATAACTATTACGAGATGACTGACCGCATCCGTAAGCTGCAGATGAAGGGTTACGAAGTCATCTTTTGGGCATACGACTATTTAGCCATGGCTAACCTTAAAGGTTGTAGTGGTGAATCCCGTACCGACAAACTGCAGGATCTCTACAAACGTATACGCGGGTTTATCGTGAACCACGGTATTTGTTTTAATACCCCACACCAGTTGTCTCCTGAGGCCAAGCGTTTCCTGCGAGAGTCTGACGACGATGCTGAACTGAACTTCGCTAAAGAAGTCGGTGGTAAATCTATGACCGAGGGTTCCACCAAGCTTACTAACGAAGTGGATGTGGAAATCACGGTTCACGTTGCAAAAACCGTGGACGACAAAGCGTACCACACAATTTACATTGGTAAGCAGCGCGGAGAGGGTAGTCCGCTATCGGAACGTTTCTGGGTGCACACACTTGACCCGGTACTTGGTCTGGTACACGACATGGGTAAAAAACTTACCGGACGTAAGAGCTTCAAGCACACCATCGATGAACAAGGTAACATGACCGAAGACTTCGACTTCATGGGTTAAACAAAAAAAATAACCACTGGTTACGAGGAGGAGCCCACTGGGCTCCTCCTCGGTTATGTCACCGGTTATTTATTATAATCTTCCATACCGTAATTGGTGATCACCGACACGATATCCACTGTGCAGACTTGACCTGCGGTATTAACCAGTGAATAGTGTAAGGTTTTTCCAGCAGACATTTTGATCCCGTGTTTATCCCCGCCTACGGGAGCGCAATCTGGGCTCGCCGCCACCACGCCATTGATCACAACATCTTTCAGCGCCACCACGTCAATGCCGTCAGCGGTGTACTTAACAGCTACAGCCCCTGTAGGACGCTCTGTAGCGGCCGCTGCTGCGTCGTTGTAGGTTGATGGTGGGTGAGGTTCATCTTCTGCTTCTACGGCGTTGTTAGCAGCCTGTGCGTGTTGATCAACGTAATCGTCAGCAGTATAGACATACGCTCCCTGGCTGGTTTGCAACTCCACTTTATATACTCGGCAAGGATTCACCACGCGACCTTCTTGTACCAACGTAATGCGGCGTTCGTCGCCGTAGTTCATGACAGGTCTTTTTGCGGAGGCGTCACCCACCACGGCACGCATTCCTTCGAAATGCAGCTCGCCACATTTTCCGTCGTTCACGTTTACCGCGTTAACTTTAACGTCGTTTGCAACCGCTTTAATCACCAGGTCATCCCCGGTGCGTTTATTGTGCTCGATCTGCATGCTGATAGGCGCGTTACCCCAAGCAGCGAAAGAGAACACAACCATGCTCATAACCAGAATTAAATTTTCATAACGTTTCATATTAGGTACCTTCGATGAGTTATCGACAAAAAGATATAGGGTGATTCACCCACCGCGTCCCTGAAACGAATCAGATGATCAGTAGGTGTTTATAAAGGTGCTGCGGAGAATGGGTTAATTTACATACCACCACTCGCCATTGATTTTCACACCAACGGTTTCAGGCTCACACACCAGTCCGTTTTTCGCATAGAACGAGAGATTGAACGAGATCCCTTTTTCCACGGTGTAGTTAGCGGGTATTTTCTGATAGGAGTCACACTTGCCTTCGTTTACCACGATCTCTTCAGGAGTCATCTCCTTTAGTGCCGTGACGGTTAACACGAGGTCTTTCCCTTCGGGGTTTTTCTCGGAGGGGACAAAATCACCCGTGATCAGGAAGGGCGGTTCTTTTGGACCCGATGCAGAAGAAGCATGTCCCACCATAGATAGCGAAGATAATACCAGAGCCAGGGCAAAACGTTTCATAGCGCATTTCCTTGTAAAGATAAAATTGATAAGTGGATACACCAAAGTTATATAGGTCTGAAAGCAACTGTAAGTAAAAAAGCAAACATAACCCCTACCCGGTTGGGTAGGGGTTATTCTTAAATTAGCTTTGGGTTTCAGGGAGTAGAAATATCTCGATCTTGCTGTTTTTCTTAAACTGTAGCGATACACCAGCATTCACGGGATGGTATTCGGTATTAACCGCGATCGCGGTTCCCTCTCGCGTCTTAAGAACATTACCATCTTCCATGTAATAATATTTCACAGGTGCGCCCGGGTAAATCAAGAAGTGATCAGAATTATGCCATTCCACACGCACAATACTCATATCGCGTAAAGCGGTGGCTGAGATATTGGGGAACGGATTGGCAGTGGGTGTGGCGTCCAACTCAATGAGTTCTTTTCCGCTCCCACGTTTTCGGGTCTGGTATTCCGTTAAGGAGTCCTGTCGAGTTTTAATCGCTCGTCCGTTTGCGTAATGCACCCCTGTAACACCTGATACCGCCGAGGGTGAGATCAACTGCTTACCGGTACCCAGGTTCTGGTGCAGGATATCCGTTCCGTCCTCGTACTCCGCAGGGCCTGTCGAGATCAAGGTAACCGACTTGTCACTCGCATAGAACGTTTCATCCAGGGAGGGAACGATATCTTCCGGGATACGGATGATGTCCAGCGCATTTTTAATCACCCCGTAACGTCCGGCCTTGGTCAGCGGATAAACATACCACATCCCACGCCGATAGAACGCCCCTATCCCGCGTGTATAGATTCCTATCCCCTCTTCGTGTTGAAGGTAATGCGCGACATCGGTTAAGCGGGTACCTTGCTTGATCATGATTTGCCGGTAGATCTGCGTGTTATCAATCGGGGATTCAATATCCACCCCTTTGAACGCGTCAACTCCCTGCAACCCAATTTGCTGACACGAGGTGGTGAGTAAATTGTGCAACACCTGATCAGGTTTGGCGGAAACAAAAGACTGACTCACCCCCATATTACGCATCGCGTCAAATGAGATTTCCAGCAGACTTAACTTCACTGTAATAAACGAGGTGTTGTCTGCCGCTGCCATATTAACGAGTTTACTGGAATTACCCGAGATACGCTGATTAGGGTCCTGGGTAGGAGTTGCCTGCCAGCGTTTGGAAACAGCATTGATACCGATGCGCTCGACAATCTCCACAATCAAGTTATCTTTGTAGGGGAGAATCCGATCCTGGTACACCCCGGGCTGAATACGTAAAAACACTGTACCGACATCAGCGCGTGCTTTTTGGAAATTCGCATACAACCCCAAATACTCAACACCAATTGCTGGATAGTGTCCTTTAGGCGTGATAAAGGTTGCGGTGATGGCAGTGGTGGGGGAGGACTTACGGGTCGCGGTACGCTTTGCTTGAGCGATTAGATTGCTTATAGGTAAGGGAATCATCTCGCACCTTTAGAGTAAAAACGAATGCTGGAGTTCGGGCATTTCCCAATCCATGATTTCATCGATCGCGTTTGTACGCATCACCTGTAGCTGCTTCGGTAATCGATCATCAAGGTGACTGACAAAAGACGGTCCTTCATCCTCCACCCTGAGGCCCTTGTGCACCCCGTTCATGATTTGTAGTAGTGGATGAGCTACCGTACCATCGACTAGCTGGCCCGAGGCAGCTTCATCCCGAATACGCTGAACAGCGTGCATGGTATAAGCCCACTGCGCAACGGATTCAAGTTTGTAGAGTTCGTCAACCGGTGGATGGTAAAACTCCGGCGTTTCGTTAATGATGTCGAGCCAAAGGGTGAGGTAGCGCTGGACTGAGTTGTAAATCTCACTTGACTTCTCAGGATCCTGGTAACCCATGGCGCTCGGGGTTTTCAAATTAGGAATCACGATTGCCATTTCTTCAATGGTAACTTTCTGCATGGTGGGGCGTATCAAAAAGTCGTGGTCTGGATCCTGAGTGAAACTACGCCGCTCCACGTTCTCCAGACCTTCTAACGAATACAATGCCGCCCGCGGGAAGATCATGCGGTAACGACGAAAGCGTAACTGTTCCCAGAGCTGGCACAGTTCGGCTCGGATGGCGCGGTAACGGCCGAGTTCCATATTAGTCTCCTGCGAGAATTCTGCGACTCACCTGAATCATCATGATCAACACACCATATTGATAGAGGGCGTCTTGTCCGGTCAGACTCAGTGCTTTTTTCGCGTACGCGAGTATCGAGGCACGATCTCGGATGTTTTTAAAACAGAAGTCGTACACCAGTTTTTCAAATTCATTGGCGGGTTCCCCTATATAAAAACCCGCGCTCCAGTAATTTTCTTCTTCAACGATCGCTTCCTCAGAGGGGAAGTATCCGCGAGGGAGCCCGGGGATATTGTCGTACCCCATACCGTTATAATCGATTTTGTGAGAAAGCAGGAAATAATCGATCTTACTGAAATTTGCACCGCCGTAAAAACGTGTGCCGAAAAACTGACGGCGACCGTAACGATAACGGTGTTGCGGGCAGGTCAACAAAATATCGGGATTACCCTGGAGTAATGCGTCATAGACGTTGAGTGATTTCGTGTATCCAAACCCTGACCCCACCTGCGTGTTGATGCGCTTGATAGGTTTCATCGCAACCACATCCTGCACCGCGATAATCATGGTGAGGAAGTTCACCAGATCTTCGTCGTACACCAGGTATCCCGTTGACTCACGTGTCACCATGGTTTCTTCTGGGTTGAAGTATCCCACTTCGTAGAGCCTACGAAGCAATATGGGTTGGATACCCAGAAGTTCACGCATCAGCGTGTAGTTCTCTTCGGTGATCAGGGCGTTACCACCAGAAAGAGCAGAGTCTTTCGTGTAGTAATACTCTTTAACCACCTTGCGATCCAGGTTATCCTGAATAGCGGGGGTAACGATGTCGAGCAGCATGAACGTAACCAGGTAGATCTTGTCCATGGCGTACGAACGCAATTCAGGCTGTGCGGTGATCTGATAAAGACCCGCGCGGCCATCTCCGATGTCCCGCACAAACATATCACCGAGCATTGGGGAAACATCAGCAATAATCCACCCCGTTCCCTCTTCACTGGATACCGCTTGTACAGCGTCAAATGAAAATGCAGGGCGACCTTCAAACTTAATGATTAGATTGTTAATGCGCTGATAGGATTGATAAGTGGCAATATCATCGAGCTGAAGCCCAATCTGCTCTTCATCGGCGCCAGAGTGCTGACGGTAGTACGTGGTTTGTACTGGCGTGCCCGTGACGTTACTGAGCAGGGAAGTCGTGTTGGAATAACGTGATTGCACGAGTGCGTTGCGATAATCCGGTGCGAGTGCAACCGGGGTATCATTTGCCGGGGTCTCTTTCCCCGGCGTTGGTGAGAATAAACCCATAGTACCCTCTTATTGGTTAGCCGACGTATTAATACTGGCGACGTGGAACACGGAAGTAAACCGTACGCCGTCCGGCCCTAAGTTACCCGCCTCGGTATGGTCATACCAATCATCCCGGGAGCCGATCCATTCACCGTTACCCGCATCTTGACCCGGACGACGGATAGGGACTTCGCCGTCAGGCCAACGACCCGTGCCCTCCCGATCAGGGTTGTACCCCACATTCGGAACCTCGTCCCATTTATGCCACGGGAAAATAGTGGGAAGGAAGTGTTTCTGCAGATCTGGGTCACTCACGATACGATCAATGGCGTCTCCGCTAAGATTTCTCAAGTCCAGGTCTACGTAGAGTACGAAGCGATAATGAGCGCTCATCGTTGGGGGACGAAGGAAGACCACATCTCCGTTTTCTTCGAGTCGGATTTGATCAAAGCGGACTTGCAGATCATCTGAGTAAACTTTGATATGAATGATATCTTCGTGACGGTCGAACAAATACGCACGGTATTTGATCATGTGCTCGTAGATGGGTTTAACCCACTCCCACTCAGGGAGCTCTTTTAGGTTAAACATCACCTGTTGTTGTACATTATCAAGCGCCGTAAGCACGGTGAGCTGGGTATCGAGCCATGACTCTTTTGGTGGATACCACGGATCATAAGCGGGGTAACGTTTATAGTAAGGTGCGCTTGCGGTGCGACGATGGTCAATCAGGTTCATTTGCTGATACTCGATGGGTGCGTTTTTAATGAACCCTTTCTCAAAGCTCTCCTGTATCTTCGGCACAAACTCTTCCGGTATGGGTTGCTGCTGCACCATCATCGGGTAGTTCAACTGCCACTCCACCATGTCTTGCCAATAGTAACGATAACGGAACGTCACCATGTGCTGACCCACACGATCTCCTCGACGACTAAGTTCTAACCGGGGAGGATCAAAGATAATGTTGGTGTCGCAGATTTTTCGGTTTAGCACCACCAAGGGGTTTTTATTCGCCTGGTTGGTTAAGACATCCATGGGGGCGAGCGCGCATTTGAAATACCAGGTCGAGAAATCATCCTGGGTTTTACCCGCTTTGGTGAGAAGCTCGTGAATCTTGAGCAGGAAGTTAATGATCTGGATATTCACCGGGTAATGGATTTGCGCATCGAAGGTAAACTGTGCAAGCTGACGCGCCTGGGTGCGCTGTATACGGTTGATAAACATCACGGCGTCGTTACGGGTGCGGAAGTAAGATGTCCCTTCAATGGAGATCTCACGCCCCTCATAGCAGGGTAGCATGGTAACGTTACCCAGCGCGCTGTGCCAGACCGGCGGGTTCGTGATACCCAAACCCGTATTACCGTAGCCGGAGTTGAATTCCGATTGGGATACTTCTGCAACGATAAAAAGTTTACGGCGGTTAGCCATCTCGGTTTGTTTATCATCCCGCAAACGACTATCAAAACTGGTACCGACTTGACGAACCACTTCCGCTTCGCCGTTAAACAGTACTTGATCGAAAGCGTCAGACAAACCGTAGAACTTCAAGACTTCTCGGATAGACGCGAGTATCGCCGGACGAGTGGCGTTACGGTACATCTCTCCGCTTTGGATAAATGTGTTAATCAGCATAAGGACCTCTAAAAAGGGAAGCTATAGAATCCGAACCGCCTGGGCGGTTCGGATTCGTCTTACGGGAGGGAAATGCTTGAGATGAGAGGGGTTGCCGCATCACTCGCCATATACCGTATGGTCCACATATAGTCGAGCACGTTAATATCCACCAGGGATGAAAATTTGTCCGAGTAAATTTTACTGACCTTGGTTGTGCTCAGCGCTTTACGCACCACTTCAATGTCGATATCAACGTTGAGCGTCTCGATATACTCACGCATGGCATCAACCCAGTCCACTGACATAAAGCCGTCATTAAAATAGGCAACGCTGCTTGGGAAAGCGTGGGCGAGCAAACCCAACTGGATACGGTCATAGTTGATGTCTTCGGGGACATCAGCGAGCTGGTCTGCGGTAAGGTTAGCAAAGCCCGACCGGTTGAGATCATAGACCGTGAGGATGAAGTTTCCTTTGTACGTCGGGCTATCGCCAGCGAAGTCCACGGTATAGCGGGTGGCTAAGGCTCCTGAAAAACTCACCCGTTTTCCTTCGTTACGATAATCCACCATACGGACGGCTTTAATCGGTACGCCTTTAAAAGCCCGCTCGATCACCGAATCTAGGTCTTCGCCTTCCACACCAAACGCACACAGATTGCTGGTGAGAAGCTGAGTGGGGTTGGTTTTCCCAAACATGTGACGCCCGCCGGCACTGTCTACCACGATTCCGGTGTTGTCATCGTACGCATTAATTGCGGTGATGGTGATATTAGGGTTAGCTTGCTGAAAGAGCCTCAGTAGCGTTGGGTGAATCGTTGACATAGTCTGTTCCTTAAAGTTCCCACGCCTCGGTACCCGCTACTTTGTCCGCTCGCTTGATCGACTTTTTCATCGTTGCGCGAATACGTTCAAATCCCGCGATAGGCTTAAGCGCTTCGCTGCATTTTTGACGGGCATTCTCAAACGCGTCTTTGGCTTTTTTGCTAAGCGTGTTTTTCTCTTCCCGAATGGCTGCTTTCTCTTCACTTCCCGCATCATCACCAACGTCGACTTTCATCTTGGTCAGTTCTTCAGCGGCTTTTTGGGCTTCACTGAGCGCGCTGTCAGCATCAGCGGTATCCGCGCTGCTTTTGTTAAACCAACCGCATGCGGATTTGTACGCCTGGATCAATTGTGGCACACCTGAGATGTTTTTGAAGAACGCAGCCGCTTCCGGCATTTCTGCTTTTTCGAGCATAGTGTGGGTGTTTTCTACCGCGGTCTGATCCACCTCATAATCCCCGGCGTCAAGCTTGCTCAGTTCTTCCAATTGCTTTTCGCAATCAGCAGCAACCTTTTGTTTGCGCTCAGAGAGGCTTTTCTTTTGATCGGCAAAAAACGAAACCACTTTACGCAGTGCTTCCATGATGGAGTCACCCGCCTTTTTGATGCCCTCGCGCATGCTACTCATAAAGTTAGCTTCCAGACCCGCCACATTAGCTGGCTGAGATAGCACACGATCATAACACGCGCTAAACGCTTCAACCCCGTCGATGGAGGTGTCAAAGGTCTGGTTCATGTGTTGCTTTAATTCACCTAAAGTGATTTCCATCGGGGAAACCTCGTCGTAGTTGACCCAGTCAAAGAAGCGCAACAGATACTCCGTGATTTCCAGATCTCTGAGAGCGCCGGTTAAAACATCCAGCTTCGACTGAGTAAGAGGGGAGGGGGACAGTAACGCATTAATGCGTTCGAGCAATCCACTGTACACCGTTTTGAGTTTTGGATAGTTTACCGAGTCAACGAGGTGATCTGTTGAAGGCGGGGTAAACACCGTATGGAGGTCTTCGGTTTTGAGTCCGGCATCCCCAAAGAATTGAGCGATGAATCCGTCTCGTTGCTCCAGATGAATGATCAATTCCCCGAGTGTTTTCTCGACAGTTGAAGGAACATTAGGGTGAAGACCCATAAGCTCAAAACGACCATGGCTGATTTCCAGTATGTCGTGCATCAAATGCCCGTGTACCGAACTTAACGCGTCCTGCTCAATCAGGTCTTGTGTCAACCCGAGCTCATTCAATGCAATCAGCAATGCGTCACTTTCTTCGGGTGAAGGCGGGGTATCCTGGATATCCAATAACCGCTGGTAGAGTGACACAGTAAAGTTAATGTCATTATAAAGCGGATTATTAATATCCATATTTAATCCTCAGTTCGCCTTTGTATTTGACGCACTCTTTTAGTACCGTGACGTGGAGCTCTTGGTTTGTTTTGACGTACTCAACGTCAAACCAGGAAAGATCAGTCAACCCCACGACGTCACGCGCGAAGTTAAAGATCTCGTAATCGCTCATGGCGGCAATATCACTGGTGCTTTTAAAAGACGCCACGTTAATAACAATATCTGAGAACAACGCAGAAAGATCCTGTTTATTCATTAGAACACCGCCTAACGGTAATCCTGAATATACGATCTTGCATTGGTTGTCGTCAGTGGTCCGAACAAATGCCAGTGGGAGCTTAGGGGATCCAGCTAATACCGCGCCGTAAATCCCCGCCTTTGTTTTTATCCGATCAAGCCAAGCTTGCTCGGTAAAGAGGTTGAGGCTCATTTCTTCACCTTTAGATTTGCATAACAAAACTCTACCGCGGCGTACAATGCGTCATACACGTAATAGAGTGGGGCGGATACGGCGTTCTGCTGAAACCCAACAACCCAGGACCAATAACGGCGCCCGGCTTTCTGCTGGTCAACCGTGGGGTACTGATGTGTGTTTGTTAGCGCCCGTATCTGTGATTCGAAGTCACGGGTCGCGGAGTATTGCGAACGGTGATCGTTTTCAATATCTTTTAAAATATCAAGGATCTTACCCAGGACCGCATCCACCACGCTGGTATCGGCGATCAGAGTACGGTTACCGGTACGGGGAGCGCGCACCACGGTAACCCCTACCTTGGTGTCTCTAAACCGGGTAGCGGAACCAAATTGTGTGAAGATCGCTTTACCACCCGGCAGCACCGCGCTAAATCGACGGTTGCCTTTTGTTTCTTTGCTAAAGGCATCGGCGAAGGTGTTCGCGGTTTGTTCAACTGATGCGGTGAGGGTATCGGGTGTGACTGCAACACCAATTTGTTTCGCAGCTGATTTCAGCGAGGCATACCCCTTGCTGGTCTGCTTATATAAATCGTGTACTTTAGAGAGCGAGTCCACGACCCAGATACCGTTTTCAGGAATACGGTCAGACGTTGCCAACCTAACGATGCTCGCCGGATATTCCCCCACCCCCGGTAAACGCGAACCCAGGACCTTGACATCAGTGCGTAGCGTTTCAACATGATGGCGTAATCGAACGGTTTTATTAAACACCAGCTCTTTGAGCCAAATCACAAAGTTCTTCAGCACAGCCAAAATTGATTCTACGCCTTTACGCACTACTTCGGCAAATCCTTCAGTCCCCGTAATAAGCTCATGTTCCTCGGGGAGGTAGAGTTTACCCTGCTCGATGTCGTACTCTTCTACGCCTGACCAGAATTGACCACCGTTATCGTCTCCACCCAACGTATGATCGTTAAGCGCACCGACATGTTTACGGTTAATCTTTTTCTCGTCGCCTACTTTTAGGTAATTGTCAATGTTCTTTTTATCACCCAAATACTCGTCCATCACCGTGGGAGAAACCCCACGCGAGGTCAATACTTTTTCCATAACTCACCCGCGAAGCAAATAAGAGGGATGTCCCGAAGGACATCCCTCTTAGTAAGTTAAGTCAACCCACAAAGGGATTAAGCGGCTTCTTTATCAGCAGCGCCAGACAGGGCTGCGCGAGCGAACTGCAGCTGAGCTTCGGCGATCGCCATAGTCAGACGTGAGTTCACAGAAGACACAGAAGACAGAGCAGCGAACACAGACTTCACAACGCCTACTGCCGCGCCAGCATCTTTACCTTCGTCAGATTTCTTATCCAGCGCATTCAGCAGGCCGATGATACGGTCGCGGTTGGCTGAAGTGAATTTGGCGTTGACTTTGGACGATTCCAGACCGGCACACAGGTTTTCAGCGTAAGTCACGTAACCTTTGATTTTGTCAGCGGTCAGAGAAACTTTTGCGTCGCCAGAGGTTTTCACGCCACCGCTAACTTTGTACGCCAGACGGATTGCTTTAGCTTGTTTGCCAGCCACTTCCAGACCTTCGCCTGCACCCACATAGTGAGAAGCTGCGATGGTCAGGCCACGCCAGGTAACGGTACCAGTCTGCACGTCGCCTTTCTTAGCGCCGCGAACCGGACCGGCTGCTGCTGCAACACCGTAAACCGCATCACCCAGCTCTTTCAGAGACTTAGTGATACCGCCGTGGTTGCCCGGGTTACCGATCAGATCGTTACACGCATCAGATGCGCCAGCCAGTTTAACCAGAACGGTAGACAGGATGGTTGGTTTCAGCTCAGAAGAACTGCCTTCAACGTCAACGAATGCGTTCCACTTACCGAGTTTAACGGTGTCTTTGATTTTGGAGTTAGCGCCCAGACGAGCTTTAACAGCTTTAGCCAGGTTACGCACTTTAGCGGAACGGCTGAACAGACCCGCGATGAAAGAGATGATGGTGTCGTAGAGTTTCTTGATGAACGCTACGGCCTGCGCACCATACTTCTTGATGGTCGCACCGAAGGCTTCCATACCGCTGCGCGCAGCCAGCTTCGCAGTAGTTGCATCAGCCAGTGACTCAGCACCTACAACGTCAGTTTCTTCGCCGCCCAGTTTGGCGTGCAGTTTTTCAGCGCGACCGTAGCACAGAGCAAACGCCTGCGGGTTAAACGCACCTGAGCTCAGCAGGCTTTCTGCGCCAGCGACTTCAGCTTGCAGCTCTTCCACAGTTTCCTGCAGCTCTTCTACCTGCTCAGCGACATCTTCCAGCTCATGGCCCTGCTCTTCAACTTCAGCAGCGACTTCAGCAACTTCGCCGGCGGCGACAGTTTCTGCAATCTCTTCCACAGTTTCTGGCAGGTTTTCAATGTTGACTACATCAGTATCGTTGGATTCCGCACCAGTCAGTGCCCAAAACAGATCGTTACGCATTTTCTATCCTCTAGAAGATATTAGTACTGCAAAGTTTAATTAATTAATTAACTTACCACTTATTCCAATACAATCTTGGATAAGTCGGTCAGTGTAGGATACTACTCGTGGTAGGAATCCGCTATAGAATAACAGATAATCTTCCGGACCATCCATCATACTATCGAGTTTATGTTTCAGGGTGGCTGAAACGTCCACGTCGCCATCGAGGTGAGCAGCAGCACGTTTAACGGCATCTCCCCATCTCTTGATCAGCGTCAGGTATCCGGTGAGTGTTTTACCGAAGTGCTTTTGCAGGTCATTGATATTATCAATATACCCGAGTGCTGTTTTTACCGTATTGACGTCGGGGGCGAATACACCGGCTTCACCAGCAGGCTTATCTCCTGACATAGAATACTTAACACGCCGCCCGCTTTCAGAGTCTTCAAACTTAAAGACGCGACCACCGGGTAAAACCTCACTCACCGACATACCATCGGCGGGATGATACCGTAGAGACCAATGTGGACGATTTAACCCTTCGCACGCACTGATTACTTTCACGGCGTCTTCGCTGGTTTTTACCGACTCAATCTTTTTAATTTGCGCCAGGAGGTGTTCGAGGTAACCCTCTATTTCACCAGCGTGCTTTTTCAGATTGGTAAGCTCTTCCAATAAGATCTTAAGATCACCCACAAAATCCTCTGGCTTACCCGCGGAGGTCAGGGCACCTGCCTGCGCTGCGCTGAGCTCGAAACCGTCTTTGATCCCGTTACGTCCGACATCACGACGCAGCACCGACAGCGCTTGCTGGTTACTTCCACATTTCGTTAACAGTACGCGGGTGGTTTTATTAAACGACGTATCCAGAGCCTTAAAGGTTTCTCCCGCAGCCCATTTGCTTTTGCTGTAAAACGACCTGACCGTTTCGCTGAACCCCTCAGACCCGTTTACCGTGTCCAGGGCGTGCAGGTCTCCCACCAACGTGTGGTGGGATCGCAGGCCGTCTACGTGAAGTAGATGGCGTTCACTCATTCGCTGTTCCCTTTACGCATTTTCTCCAGGCTACGACGCACCAGTTCGCCAGTGACGTGGTTAGCCGCAATAACACGACGGGCGTAACGCTGCATGGCGCCAACGTGAAGCTGGAGCGCGCCGCGCAGCGCCATCAGCACTATCTTGATGTCGTCACCTTCAACATCAAGATCACGACGGCTGGTCGCAGTGATCATCTGATTCACCCGGTTAATCGTCGCCTGAGCATCCGGTAGCGTTTCAGAAGCCCTCTGACTTTCCTCCAGGAAGCCTTGCAGTTGCTTACGCGTTACGAAAGCGCTTTTATCATCCGGGATCGTGAAGTCGTTCGCAAGAACAATCCAGGTATCCCGCAGATACTCAGCGATCTCTTTTGGCGTGCTAAGCGGATTCCCTTCAGGAGCTGACATCTGGAATTTTACACCGTCACTTCTTGAAAGGGTAGAACTACTGACTTTACCCTGAAGCTGGGTGCGGGTGGTTTTAATCAGCTTACCCGACTCCATCAATGCGGTCAGACGCTGTATTGGTGCTTTAAGTGTCATAACGTCGTCCACGTTTTTCATCTTCGTGGCGGCGTCCAGGATATCCGTCAGCGTGTTCATGACGAGGTTGTTCTCTTTCGGGAACGTCATCATTTTCAACACTCTGGATTCGTGGTCGATGTAGAACACTTTTCGCTCTTCATCGTTCAGGTTGATCTCGATCTGTTCAGCATCCTTACCGAGGATCTGCTGTGCTCCTTTCAGAATCTGCTTGTTACGAAGTTCCACCACGCTCTTGCGCCCCAGCAGGTTTTTTAACCATGCTTTAAAACTCGCAATGAGGTCGTTGATCAACGCGATGAGTTTCCTTACCCCCTCTTTAATCGCGCTCACAAAGCCCTCTACGCCCGCGTAAACTTGCATAGTGGCTAATCCCTGGGAAGACAGGCTCTCGGCTCCCAGCACCGCTGAGGAGCTCACACCAAGCTCACGGGAAAGTTCAGACGCACGGTCGTACACCGCTTTGAACGCACTTGGGTTCCACTGGGTGCCGGTCAGGAACGCCTCGACCCCTTCGACGCTTGCTTCAAGCTCAGTGACGGTTGACGCCACGGTGTCGATCTCTTCGCTGGTTTCCCGGATATCCCCTTCCAGCACGTCGGCTTCGGCTTCCATTTCGGTGAGTTCGTGGAAGGTCGCCGAGGCACCTTCACGGGGATCGGTAACCTCTCCCACCACCGGAACCAGTTCTTCAATTCCACCTACCCCGGACAGCGTACGGGCTAACAGGTTATTCATTCTTATCCCCTTTTTTATCGGCGCTTGCGGATTTCTCCAACAGAAGACGCGCGAACTGGTTAGCGGCTTGTGCGCTTTTAATGTAATTATCGGCGTACGTCATGGCCACGTTGGTGTAGAGTGACATCACTGAACTTACCAGACCCACGATATGACCATCAACGTTTTCAGCTTTAAGCTGCTTAACAAACTTATCGCCTTCTTTCTCCAGACGATCCCCCCAGGCCTGGATACTTTTGGCGAGCTCAAGCGCTTTATCGGAGTTATCGAAGATTCCCATCACCGCCGCTTCGGTCATTTGGACCTCGATGTTCTCAGGCGTATTTTCAGGCTTGTACGCGGACATACGGAAACGCAGAGATTTGATCGCCCGGGTAACTTCAACTGGTGAAGAGATCTTCGGCAGGTTGACGTAGGTAACTTCAAACTTATAGTTAGCTGCGTGCGACTGCAGGGTCACGACGCCGTCTTTCTCGGCGCGTTTGGCACGATCAGAGAACGTACGCTCAAGCGTTACCAGGGCGTTCTGGACGTGGGTGAGTTTGTCGTAGATCGGCTGGGTAAAGCTTTTCTTCTGGTCGATCTCCAGGAACACCGTAACGAACTCGTAGATGCTTTCGCCCAGGCCTAACAGGTGAGAAGGTAAAGCGGGTCCGGTAACGGCGTGGTCTTTGATGGTCAGGTATTTCGCCCACTCTCCGCTGGTTGGCAGCGTTGCTTTAAACCCACCCTGGTGTTTTCGAATCAGGGTTTTGATAGATTCAGTGTCTTTTTTGACTTTGTCTTTTTTATCAAACAACCCCTTGAAGAATTCTTTGATTTTTACAAACGTCGCCTTGATCATTTTGATCACGGTCTCGACACCCGCTTTAACGGCCGCACCGAATCCTTGTACACCCGCGACCAGTTCTTCGCGGTTTTCGTTCAGGTCTTCGGTTCCGCTAACCAGAGCCGACTCGTGGCCGAATAACGCACTTACCTTAGCCGCGTGGTTGTAAACCCGACCGAAGATAGCTGGAGACCAGCGCTCCGCCGCCAGCAGGGATTCACACCCCTGTACGTCGTCGGATAAGTCCCGCACCGCAGAGAGGGTTTTGGTGGTGTTGTCTGTGAGCTCATGAATGTCCGCTTTCATTAAGCTGAGGTCGGCGTCCATCTCTTTGAACTCAGTTTCTTTTACCTTGTTGGCAACCGCATACGGGTTACTGGTAGCGCCCACCACAGGAATGGAGATCTGGTCGTCGCTGTTAGACTGGAGTCCAGATACCGCGAGAAATAAATTGTTCATATAAACCTCTTGCAAAAAAAGAAAGAGAGTGGGTTTTACCCCACTCTGCTTTTCTTGTTATTGGGCTTCGATGGACGCGTAAGCGAGCGTGATATACCCGTTGATTAAGAGCGTGAGGTACTGCACCACTTCGGTACGGTTCTCCAGCATCTCCTGATTGTACTTCATGCCGATCTTTTCAAAACAGCGAACCACGGTTTGTTTGAACTCTTCACTCCAGGTGGTTTCCATGATCGCTTTAACCTGATCCATGTAATCCTCACCCAGCAGTGAATACCGATCGCCTTCGCTGAAAATGAACTCCGCGTCTTTCAAAATCCGGCTGGTGAGTTTAATCCCCGCTTTGATCTCAACCGTACTGAAGCTTTCGATCTCGGGACGATCGGTGAGCTTGGGTTTAGGCAGACGCACAAACGCAACGCCTTCACGCGAGACAAATTGTTCGACCCAGGCGAGTACTTCAGCTTCGCTCTTCAGGTTAGCCGGTCGTTTGTTCAGTATCCGGTTAACAAACACACGACCACCCAGTAACTCCACTGAGTTGCGGGCTTTCACCACGGCATCGGTTTCCTCACGGTTAGGGAACATACATTCCTTAAACACGTAAGGTTCGATGGTGGAGGGCAGGGAGAGTAACCGCTGACGGGCCGCGTCTTCTTCCAGGTTAGTGAATCCGCCGAAATAGGAAAGCAGTCCGGTAATGGACTCCTGGTTATTACGGTAGTAATTGCTCACCAACGCTTTAACCGTTTTATCCACTTTCTCAAACTGCACACCCCAGTCATTAACGAGCTTCCCATTAACCATAAATAGTGTTGGGTTGACCGTTACCTGAACCTGGTGAGTTCCCCGCTTCATCGGGGGTGCTTTATCAAGCGCAACCTGGAGTTTATCCAATCGACGCTGCAAAGACCGGTTTGACTCCGTGAGCAGCACGTAGCGTTCAC
>JACCDR011890486.1_pt1 | contig 21237 bp, 38 predicted proteins | sample 7446431 | NCBI WGS metagenome assembly JACCDR01 (sample SAMN15323443, study PRJNA562643) | freshwater metagenome | isolation source: river surface water | place: USA:Blue River Watershed | collected 2017-08-17 | reverse complement strand
CTGCCGTCATTATCCCCATCCAAAATTCGCTTTGGCCCCTTAGAATCGTGTCTAACAACTCCTCTTTATCGTCTAATCCTGTAATTGGCTTTCTTGGTTTTCCTCCAAAGTATCCGGGGATTCTGGAAGCAAGCCTAACTGATAGTGCCTGACAAAGTGCAGGCCCAAGAATAAAAAATCCTCAACGGGGTAGCCCTCCTCCGACCAAATCTTTACAGTCTCGTTTGCGGCCTCTTCATCCCATCCGGTACGGGGTTGCCCCTCTTCGCAACAAAACAGCGTACAGATTAAGATTAGCGGGTCGTGCTGCTTGTTCAAAGCCCTTGCGGTGCCTTGCATCATATTATTCAAGGCTATGTCTGCCTCAAACCGCTTTCCCTTGTTTATCAGTTCTACCACTTTCTCGAAGCCCCGGTGCAAATCGGCAAAACTTTTCCCGAAACGGCTGCGCACCTGCAACTCCTCCAGCACCCTATACCGTTCGATGTTCAATGTGCTGTGTACGATGTACCGCTTACCGCCCGCCTCAAAGCTGTTGTCTGTTAATAAAATCCGCTTAGGTTCTGACATAGTGTTTAAGTATTGCAAACCAGAAAATCACCTGAGTAAAAAAGATAAGGTGGTTGCCCAATACCCAATCATCCCGATACGCCACCAAGTACCACCAAAACCCGACCTGCCCTGAAAAGCAAATGCCACAATAACCCAAAGGCTTGGCCATCCATTCTTTCCCGTCGCTTGCCAGCCTGTCAACAAATGCCCCCCAAAATCCTAAAATGTGGCCAGGGGCAAACAGGTATTGAAAGAACACATAGGCGACAATCGCCACACAAACAGCCTCAATCAGCATCATACTAGCACGAAGGGTTTACGACCTGCACCGTCTGCGAATAGCATCCGGTTGACACGACGTAGGTTATTGTAAAGCGTTGTTGGAAAAGAAGGTGCGGCGGTTCGTTGTAGCGCAGCGTCTTGTTTTCCCATCCCCAACGGTTGATACTTTCCCCTGTGTTGTCGCCCGCGTACTCGATTGTTACAGCCCGCAAAGGCCCGCCCGATGGTCGCGGGGCGCGGTAGCCCCTTAGCGCGTTTACTACCTGCTCTTCGATGTCCGTGTCGTTTGTTTTAACCCGGTCACCGTTCACCCAACACGTAAAAACCACCTCGTTTTCCCGCGTTGACATATAGGTATCTTGGTTGGTTATCCTTGTCGGGCCAACCCGGAAAAAGCTGGTTCCCGTTTCCAGGTTGTGCGGCGACACGTCGAAAAGCTTGGTGGTCGAAAATGGCGCGACCTGTGCGCTCGTAAGTATCGCCTCACCGTTTCCCGCCGTGGAGTTCATTTCAACAAGTATGCCCCCCGACTTGGATATGAACCCAAGGCCGTGAACACGAATAGCCATTTCCTTTATGATTCCCTCTAAAATCACGATTCTATTCTTGTTTGGTTGGTGTAATTTGTAACAGCTATCCCAATACCCAAAATGTTCACAACAAAAAACACACTATACCAAGCGTTTTTATCGGTAGAAGAGTCAATACAATCTATTCTTCTACAACAGAAAGCAAACCCTTGGCAGGTGTATAGATGTATGGTAAATCCAAGAAAATCAAAAAAAAATTCTCTGCGTTTTTTCACGGCGTCTTGCTTTGTATGCTCATTGAGTAGGGCGGTTTGCAGTACACGCAATCGGTATTACCAACGGCTGCGTTGAACGTGACAAACTCAATGTTTTTTTGATAGTCTATTGCCCAATTCTGGATGTCCACCGCTAATGTTTCCTTGGCTATGTTGGCATTTCTAAGCACTTCAGGCGAACGGATAAGCCATTGCGCCATATTGATAGCCGAGGCGTATCGGTATGCGTGTGCAAGCGACAAGGCCACCGGGTCGGAGTAGTCCAGCCCGTCAAGGCAAATACTCGAAACCGGGTCGCAATAAAGCTCCACGTTCATGGTTAGGCCGTTCATAAAGTGTTCGCCCGTTGCCGTTTCCGCTGCTAAATCAAAGTCTGTTAGGTTGTTGCCCTCCCAGCCCGATACCATTACCCAGTTCGCCCAAGCCGCCGCGCCAGACCATTTCCGATTGCGGTAGTATGGCTGCTCGAGCGAGAAAAACGGGAAAGATTCGCGGGTGCAACTTGTACACCATAGGCGGTTGTCGCGTGGGTAGTTTGCCCCGTTTACCGTGTATGCCAAAAAGTATTCAGGCCACGGCGTACCCTCAATCCAAAGCGGCAAACTGATATTGCAGGCGGTAGAAACGTGAACGCCCGCAACGGTCGTAAGCACTACGGGACTGCCAACGGCGGTGTTATTTCGGTTGTATACTTGTACGGATACGCTGCCAGTGGCATTAAACACGCCGCCTATCGTTGTGAGCCTCATGTACCCGCCCTTGATGCGCGGCCCTGAAATCCTAACCCCTGCGTAAGTTGTGGAAAGTGTGCGCACCTCCCTTGATTTGTTTTCCCCAATCATGCCCGCGTACTTTGGGCGCGTCAATTGGTTGCGCTTCATTATTCCGCTGCGCACGTCGTTCAAAACCATGTTTGCGCCTTGCGCCCGAGCCCGTACAAGCGCGTTCCACGGGTTTGCCGGGTCTGCGCAATTGTCCGCACCATCCAAAAACGACATGGGTATAAGGTCGGTAATGAACAGCCCCGAAGAGGATGTATCATAACCGACCGGCGCGGTGTCAAGTAGGCAAGGGCATTCGCACGAAGCGAGGCCTAAAACCCCTGTCAAACATGATGTATCTAGTGCTGCCATACAACTGAAAAAGGCTTGGCCCGGTTAAAAGCCAAGCCTTAAATGGGCAAACTTGATGAATTTCTTAGTTTTTCTTCTTTGCGAACACGTACACCTGATAGGTGCTTGACATTGTGCCGCTACCGATAACACGCAACCTGTATCGTGTTGCTGTCGCGTCGGTTGTGCGCAGTTGAACAGAATTTGCAGCCGTGGTCGTGATTGAATCGAGGCCAACCCAGCCTGAAGACGTGCCGCTCGTCACATTGCAGCCGTCAAGGGCAACTTTTACGGAGTGCGTACCTGATAGGCTTGCGGTTTTTACCTTTACGTCCAGCGTGTACAGGCTCAAAAAGTTGGTCGGGTTTGTCACCGTGTTCCATACCGTGTTGTCACGCCGCCCGATGGTCAAAATGTTCGTCTCTGCGTTGGTGAGCGTGTCCAGGCGGTAGTTGAAGGCCATGTAACCCCCAACGCCAGAAGATTGTGCCTCTGTGCTTTCGGCTGTTTCAATGGATTTGCCGCCGTCAAAAGAGGAAAGTGCCAAGCCCACCACAAAGAGGGCGGGAAGCACTAAAAAAAGGCTGAATTTATTTTTCATCTCAATGATGTTTGTGTGTGAATGGTTTGAGCGGATTAAGCACCCGCCTCTTTGGTGAATGCAAGCGCGCCCGTGCGGGTAGCGGTGCAACCCACTGGGTTTATGAACATTTTGTAGCGTGGGATAACCTTCCAGTGCTGTTTCCAAACACCTGAAGTGCAATCAACCAGGGTTTCCACGTCGTGTACAAGCTGAGGGAAAAAGCGGTTGCGGATGCTGAAGCGTTGGAAGTTGCCGTTCAACGTTTCCGGCGCGGTTGGGTAGTACCCTTTTGATGCGAATGCGAAAGTTCCGCGCTCAATCATGTAAGTAATCAAAGATGGGTCGTTCACTTCGTCAACGTTGAAAATGTCGTTGTAAATCGGCATTTCGTTGATGCGAACAAAGTCTCCCTTGCCTTCGCCGTTCCCGTTCGATGTGCGTGCCATGTACGCCAACTGGTACAGGTTCTCGCCCGACAAAAGGTAGGGATTGTTGAAGCGGTTTTTTCGGGCCGCGATTTGGAAGCGGCCAAAAATGGCGGTGCTTTCCCATTCGCTTGCCGGGATGGTGTTGGTAGTACCCGAAACAGTCCAGTTGCTACTATTCGTGTAGGTGTTTACGCCAAGATTAGCGTTGATAACACCCACGCAATACTGCGCAACGGCTTCTGCCTGTGCAACCATTGTCATGTTTAGGTTTGTTGCAAGCGCGTCGGCAAAACCAAATTCGTTGTCACGGAAGGCATCAAGCGGCACACTAAACGTGGTCTGCTTGGCTTGGTCAATCGACAAATCCATTTTGGTGGTATCGGCTTCCGCCCCGCTAAATGAACAGTCGGTGGTAACGAGCGTGTCAACGGTCAAGTCACACTGGGTCATCCATGTGATACGAGCGTCAACCCCGTCGGGAAGGTTAACGGTTTGAAGTTGGGCGGTTTGTTGGTCGCGAAGCGCATAAAGCGTTTCAATGTGCGGAACGAAGTCCTTTTCGGACATATTCCCTGGCCACGCTTCGGAGGCGCGGCGTAAAACAAGCGGCAATACGCTGTCAGTCAGTGCCATAGTAGTGTTGTGTTTGTTTGTTGTTTTGCCGCTTGCCTACCTTTTACGTCGATGCGGCTTGCGGTGCGTTCGGATTGTTCGCCGCCTCAAAAGCGGACATAAAATCGTTTCTTTCTGCCGGGTCTTGGATTTGGTCGTACTGGGCCTTAAAAGCCTCAATCTTCATCCCTTTCACCTTTTCGGGTGTCCACGCCCCGGCGGGCTTTGGTGGGTTTGTAGGGTCGTTTCCAGGCGATTGTCTGCCGGGTTGCTTTTGGATTTCAAACCAGTTGGCGGCTTCCTGGGCTACGTGGGCTTCCAACTTTATCGGGTGTCCGTGCTTGTCTTTCAGCAGGTTCCCGTCTTCGCCCTTGATGTAAGTCCCAGTTTCCGCAAACTCAAAATCCTTATCTCTGTACTGGTCTAAAAATGCTTTTTTGGCATTTGGCCGCACCCCTTGAAGGTTTACGCCCGCTGCTTCCAAAGCAGAATCAAACGTTGGCAAAACATTGGTAAAGCGCATTTGCCGTTCTACCCGCGTGGTTGCCGCCTGGATTTCTTTCGCGCTTTGCTCTTTGATTTGCTCGATTTGTTCTTGGAGTTCGGCAACTTTTGAAACGTAAAGCGGCGAAGTCAAAATCTTGTCTTCGCTGTTCCCGTCCTTTTGTGCCTTACCGATTGCCTCTGCAATCAAATCGCGCATTTTGCCCTTCCCCTCTAGCCCGTAGGTCTTTTTTAAAAACTCTTCTTCCTTGCTCAATGCCTCGAACTTTCCGGCGTTGTGGCCTTTGTCGTATTCGGCTTTAAGCAAATCGGCGGGGGCCGCTTTAAGATGTTCGGAGTGGAGGTTTTCGAGCGTTTCAAACGCATCGTCATTCATTTCATCGGTGAATGCACCGTCATTGCCTTTTTTAAAGAGTATGGCGGTTATCTCTTCATTGCTCTTTCCCAGCGTCGCCGCTAAGAATTGCATCATCATCGTTTGAAATTCCATCGTTGTCAGATTCAAGCGTTTTTTCGGCCTTGGCCCGCTTGACAGTATTTTTTACTTCTTTCGGCATTTCGGGCGCGGTCAAAACCTCGTAAGCGTCCGCCGTGGTTGGCTTTGCTTCGAGTTTTTCCCATGCTTTGTCGGATACGGTGTGAACCACACCTGTTTTCCTGTGCCGTAGAAGTATCATTTTCTTTTTTTGCGAATTTGTTTTGCGGGGGCGTTAGGCACTAGTGCATTTTTTTCAATAACACTTAATAGTGTATTAAACTGCTCTGTTGTCAACTCTTCTACATTCCCACCCGCGCTTTGCATACCAACCACTTCTTTCGGCGTTTCCGGCTCGGCAACCCATCCGTACTTGTCAGTGCCAAGTATATCCCACTGCTTTGCGGTGAATACCTTACGAATCCCGTTTCTCCAGGCAATTACCTCGTTTTTCATAGTCCGCCGTTTTGTAGGTATGCTCTTTCGGCGCGTCTGTAACCAAGCTCCAAAGCGTCGATTGTTGATGTTTCAGATATTCCGAAATGAAGGGCAACAGATTGGATAGTTTCGCGCAAAATGCCGTTCGGGTTTTGGGTTCTCTGATAAAACACTGCCCCAAAAACTATCAAATCAACGGCGTTGGCCCTGTAAATGCCCGCTATGCCCTTTATTTGTGGTTTCAAGTTTGCCATACCATAAAAATACAAATTTCGTGCTAAATGACAACAAAGGTTATCATTTGCAAACTTTCTGCAAACTTATACTATCGTAAAAACTGTACTTCCGTTTCCAGTTATAGCAGACAGCTTGGTCTTTACCGCCTTTTGTATCCGGTTGTGGTGCTTGTCCGGTTCAGTAGTACCCGTTCCGGTTTCTGCATCTACCTCTGCATTTGTTAGCAGCATGGTATCCTGCGCAAACTCCGAGGCATCCACCGTTCCCAATATTCTAAGCGTAACCATGAAGTTGTCGGCCCTTTCGCGGTAGGTGTGCTCCACGATGATACTGGCCCCAGCCTCAAAAATCTGGTTGGAGCCTTCCGTAGTTCGATAGTTTGCTGTCGCTGTTGTAATCATCTTTATTATTCTGAAGTGCCTAGGATGTTGATTTTAAATCGGAAAGAAGTGCTTGCAGGAAGCGCACCATTGCCATTTCGGATAACAATAGTGTTGCCCGTAACCGAATCTATATACAGCTGCCCAGCCCCAATCGCTGCTGCTGCATCTGCGTCCCAGCTTTGCAATTGGGGCGACATTCCCACCACACTCCAAGGCAGTGTGATGGTAGTTATCACCGCGCCAGCTGTTGGGGTTGTCCCAGACGTCCAAAACCATTCAACTACGGTGCTGGAGCCGACGAGCGATTGCGTAGTCGGCCCTGTGCCCGCCCCCGTGCCGTACACCTGTGTTACCGTGCCATTGAACCCTTCAAAAGCCTTCCCCCTTATGGTTCCATCCACATCGACCGTTTTGCCTGGAGCGTCTCGATTAAAGCCGTATTGGGGGGATGCGGCATTTGTAGCAACAAAAGAGGCGTTGGCATTCCCGCCAGGGGTTGCGCTGTTTGGGGTAATCTTGAATTTATCGTTATCGCCATTGTCGGTTCCAATCGCGTGTGATACGGCCCCGCTTACTGTAAACTGAATAACCGGGTCGCCCGCCGAGGCTCCGCCTACCGAAATCTGAAAAATAGAGTTTGAGCCTGTTGACGCATTATTAGCGTTCAAAAGGTTCATTATCATATTCCCGTTTATGTTCCCGCTTTGCCGCAAAAACTCCGTCGCACCTGTTATCGCCCCTGAATTCAGGTTTAAAAAGCCACTGTTTGCCCCAATCCCTGCAATAGTCCCCGTTATGGTCATTCGGTTGTTTACTGCGTCAACCGTAAATGCTGCATCTCCAGCCGCAGTATTAGCGTCGCTCCAGTACATTATCTGATTAGCAACACCTGTGCCGTCTACATAACCTAAAATCGTCTGCATATTGGCAGCGGTCAACTCTTCTATGTCGCCCGCGCCCGCCGTTATTCGGCCTAAAATCCTGCTTGTTGCAGATACGTTTTGTATTTTGGCATACGTGACCAAATCGTTTGCCAAATCCGCCGTTACCAAAGCCCTAAATGTAGGCACGGCCGCCGCGCCCGTATTCGGCCCGGCAAAGACAAGGTTTGCGTTTTGGTTTGCAAGCGTTCCGGTCAATGTGCCGGATGTTGTGACCGGGCTGCCAGAAACCGAAAAGATGGAAGGGAGCGAAAGCCCGACACTTGTAACCGTACCACTGCCGCCCGTTGCGGCAATAGTGAAGTTGGGGTAGGTTCCGGTTATTGTAATGTTTGAACCCGCCGTAAGGGAAACCACTTGGTCAGGGGCGGTGTTTGCAATAGTGAAGTTGGGGTAAGTGCCTGTAACTGATATACTTGCGCCGTTGGTGAGCGTGACCACTTGGTCAGGGGCGGTGTTGATTATCGCGCCCGATGTGATTGTAATCCCGCTTCCAGCCGTAAGGATTTGGCGAACACTAAAAATAGGTACAAGTATGCCGCCAATCGGTATGGTATCTGCCGCCGTGCCGCTCACCGCGATTGTGGTCGCGCCCGCCGTGGTCGATGCCGTGACGGTCAATTTTACGCGCTCCCCATTGTCGTTGTTGACAACAGAAAACACGTCGCCCGCAACATATTCGTTGGCAAGCAAGGCCGTCGCAACGCTTATCGACGTGACTGCGCCCGCCGGGATTGCTGATGAAATCGTATTGAGTGAAACAGGCTCCAGGTAGGCTTGCGCCTTTAGCCAATCATCGACCGACATTGAGCCTGGGCCATCCGCAGACGCGGGGGAAATCCCCACCGTGTAAACGCCGTCTATTAGCGTTAATGTGATGGGGGCTTGTGCGCCCAAAACGCCGTTAAGGGTGAATATTAGGTCAGTGGCCGCGTAAGGATTGCCGTATCCGGTTTGAATGCCGCAAGTGTTTTCCGTGACCGTCCAATCTGCTTTCGACGCATCCGACATTAAAGCCCACTGCGCACAAGTGAACTCGAAAAGACTTGAATCGGAAACATTTGTGACCCTTACCGCCATTGCTTAGTTTGTCTTGCCTTCCGCTGGTTTCCCGTCCGTACTTGCGGAATCAAAAACCATGTAATCTTTTTCCACTTTTTGAATCACCAACTCTTCGCCGTCCTTGATGTGTTGGTAAAAGTGGCCCAGCTTTCGCATTGTCTCGGCTACCATTGGCATTACACCAAATTCAAACCCGCCCGCTTTGCGCTGCGCTTCCATTGTCTGTATCAAAATTGCCAAATCCTGTTTATTCATCTTATATCACTATTAGTTTTGCTCCGTATGGCGCGGCTTGGTGGCCCGGCCCGGCCTTATACTCTTTCCCGGCTGTTAGTGCCGTGGTAGGGCTTCCGTTGGGTGCTGTTCCGGTCAAAGCATCATCGTTTGAGTTGAAAAATGGCAGCGCATCGTTGTACGCTTGCAGGAGCGACAAGAAAACCGTGGAACTGATTGTCGCCACCGGGAAATAAACCGTGGTCGCACGGCTAACAAATTGCACGGTCGTTGCGCTCATGTCGTAATCCTGAATTTGCCTTTGAATAGTGGGTATCTGATACCCGTGTCCAGCGTCATTAAAAATTCGTACTTCAAATCGCAGTTCTTGCGCCAATCCGCCCAATCCTCTAACTCAATCGTGACCGTTACCACATTGGAAGCAACCGTTATGCCCGTCCCGATTTCGTAATCCGCGAGGCTCACACCGTCAAGGCCAAAAACCTCGAATTTGAAGGTGCGGCCCGTAAGCACGGCAGCGGTTTCGTTTGGCGGTTCGCCGTCGTAGAGCGAAAGCGGCCAAATGAAGTCCGCGTCTTCGCTCACCTGCAAATCGCGCTGCATATAGTTGCCCGCCTGAATCGTGACTGGTTGTTGTGCCATTATCCTAAAAGTTCTTTTGCGCGTTCCTCTGTGATGTACATAAGAAAGTGCCTGCAATTTTTCCGGCCCCTGTCAATCAGTGGCCTGTATGAAGCAATGTGTTTTTGGTCAATCAGTGTGGGGTCTTTTGGCCATTCCGTAAGTGCCTGTTTTTTATTGAACACCTTACCATTTTTCTTTATACAAAAAGCACGGCTTGTCTTTATCAATCCGCCCTGGTAGATGAACCAATCCATACCCAACTCATCCGAAAAATGCAGGTTGTCAACTTCCCGTACTTTAGCGTATGTGTCGTATGCGTATTGCCTCCAATAGCCCACTATCTCCCCGGCGGTGTCCTTGGTCGAGACTATCATGTTTTTAAGCCCGCGCTCAAACTGCGCAACGCCCTGTTTTGACGCTATGCTGGTAAGTACAAAAGACTTGACCCGCTCCCTTGCAATTTCCGATTTTGAAAGCCTTGAAAGGTAGCCGTTGTTTAACAGGTTGCCGTTCTTGTCTATGCCGATTATCACCCTAATCCTGTCCAGGTCTTTGGCAATCCGTTCCACCTTCGCCGCGTCGCTTCCAGTGGTCAAATAATACTCCGCATTCCACCCCGCAATCCCCAAAAGTTTTTCGGCAAAATCCAGCATGATTGGCCGCATTTCATCCGCTTCCATTTCATCGAAAACCCGCTCTATCAGATTTGCTTTTGCAAGGTTTGAAACACCACTTTTCAAAAACCCGTCTTCCTGCTTCAGTTTTGGCAGCACATCCGATAAAATCCGCCTGTAAAGCGAAGCCTCTGCGCTCCGTAGTGATTTTTCAAGCGTCTTTTTAAACGCCTCAAAATCGCCTTCAAAGCCTTCCACCCATTCGGATATTGCCTTTAAAAGTTCGTTCATTAATAGTCACCAGATTCATAAAAAACAACACACTCCTTTGAAATATCAACCTCAACAATTGATTTTATCTTGGTATGTGTGATTGTATTTTCGGCAATCTCTTTTGCCCGCTCTTCGGTTTCTGCCGCGATGATAAGTCCACAAGGGACGGGATACATTGGGTCAAACTCTACGGAAAATATCTTCATATTTCAGGCGGTTGCGGGGCTTCCTCCTGGAGCATCCCCATAATTTCTTGCACTTTGGTATCTACCAACTTCTTTTGCGCGTCGTATGGCTGCTTGAAAAACTCTGGCTGTTCGATACCTATTTGGTCGAATATGTAACCCAAATTGGCGTACAAAACGCGCTGCGCCATTGGTACGAGCGGGCTTTGCGCCCAAACCATCTTTGCCTCCTCTGTGTACCCTGAAAACGGGTTGAACCGTTCGCGGGCTTCCCACATTTGGAACTCGCTTGGGCTATCCGCGTAGACTATCCGCATCATATCCCACTCGATTGCCTGCCTTGCCGCTGGGCCTGCGCCGCTTGCGTTGGCCCGCTCTAGTTCCGCCATCAACTCTTCCAGCGTCTTCAGTTTCAAGTCCCTGGAAACGATTATTTGAGCGGTCAAGCCCTCTCGCTTCGCCGTTATGTCGGCAATGGCGTACACGGTGAACTGCCAAGCCTTCGCGTAGAACGAAAAGAACTTGTACACCACATCGTTGGCGTTCTGTTGGTCTATGCTCTTTCCAGTAGCGGTTTCCTGTACCTCTTTTGCGTCGAAAATCTCACTGTTGAAGTATGCCCGCCTGCAATCGCGCTCTAACTCTTTGGCGTATTGCTGTTGCCAGGTAAGGATGTCCACGCCGGGGGCAACATACACGTGCATCTTTGACAAGTCCAGCATATCCGCCGGGTTTGTCGGCATGGGCGTGACCACTATTTCCTCCATTACGGAGGTAGGGCTTTTCTTTCGCCCCGTCCCTTCGCAGGATTTACACTTGTGACCGCCGTCCATGTAGCCGCCATCGCAGCCCGGCGCGTTGCATTCGTCTCCGTAGCGGATAGTGATAGGCATTGCCACGTTCGCCGCTGTCAAATCAAGCTCTGAAACCACCTTGAGCGACTTCATAAGGTACGGCTCTGCCGATATGTACGGCCACACGTAGGTTTCACCCGCCGTTACCTTGTCGCGCTTGTACCCTGCCCTAAATGCCTTTACCTCGCCCAGGTTGTGGATAAATTCATCGTACATCCAAACCTCGCCCTCTATCACTACCTCGTTTTTATCAATCAACACCGTGCCTGTTGTTGCGTCTCCGCTTGCGATTTTGCCCGTTTGCCGTAACGTACTGGCAAAGTTGGCTTGATAGCAGGTCAGCTTTTTTAGTGGCTTGTCCGGCGTTTCAGGGTTGGGCAGCATGGTCAAAACCGTCACGTACTGCAAAACCCCGCGCTCGTATGCGTAGTCAAGGGCCATTGCGCTTGATGCCTCGAATGGGTAGACTTCCGCAAACTCTTGGTATTCATCGAAATCCTTCCATTCCTGGATAATCCAGGCGTTCGGGTCGGTTTCGTTCAACTCAATAAGCCGTTCCCGCAAGAACCCGTCAACGCCCATGCCGCCCGCGTAGCGCGAAAGCATTTCCTCAAACTCGGCTGTTTTGATGTCGGAGTTTTCGCCTTCTCCGTAGTGTAGCTCCCGGCGGTAGTGTGACCTAAAGGCTTTTTCGGTTCCGGCTGTTAGTTGGGCGATTATAGACGGGGTGGTCTGTTGGGTAATGTCGCAGCGCGTTTTAAACAAGTCCTTGTCTTCGCGGCGGCTGTACATCTTCATCAAATGCTCGATGTCCTCCCCTGTGGATAGGGCGGTGTACCGCTTTGCCAACTTGTTTACGCGGGCATAGTGCGGGTGCTTGCGCTTTTCGGCGGCAACCAGTATCAGACGTGCGTTTATTTCTGCTTGCGTCATAAATCAAAAAGCCCGGCCCGTGTTTTGATTCAGGCCGGGCTTTGTATTTGGTTAGCCTCTGGATTAAAGTACAGGGTGTGGCGATGCTACCGCGCTGTTAAGGCTGTTCTTTGTGGTGAACGTGATAACACCGTATTGCAGTTCGGTACGGCCCTCTGGCACTACCAAATCAGCCCGCATACTGCCATTGATACCAGTGTCACCGCCGATGATGGTAGTACCCTGGAGCGTCCAAATCTTTTGCTGTGTGGTTCCCGCGTCGCGAAGTGCGATAAACGCCGTGTAGTTCGTTGCGGTCATGTCGTACACCCGGAAGGTCAAAACCTTGTTGCCCGTGGTGCTGAATATTTGGTCGAGGGGGATTTCGATGTCGGTCACTTCGCCTTCTGCCCATCCGCCAATACCGGAAAGTTCGCGGATTGGGGCGGCCCCGCTGCCGGGGATTGGGTCGGCGTTGTCAATCCGGGTCGTCCACTCTGAAAGGTCTGTAACATCCGCCAAAACGTCTGCCGACGTTGCGCGGGTCATGAAGATTTTAAAGACCTGCCCTAGTTCTACGGTTTGGCAAGCGTCATTAAAGGAAACTGCTGGCAGTGTTGTGGTACAGGCCATTTTTTGTGTTTGTTTGTTCGCACAAAACTAATACAAAAAAAAGGCCGCAATTCCTACTGTCGCCAACAAATTGGACATATTTAGCGCGCGGTAGAGTGTATTTTAATCTGCCTTTGCACGGCGTTCGCCATTGTCCAGTACCTCGCTGCGTCAATGCCGTGGTTCCAAGCGTCAACGGGCTTGCCTGTCAGGTTCTCGCTCAACCGCTCTTTCTCCCATTCATAATTGTCAAATTCGCGCTTTAGGTTAACAGATGTCTTGGTCAGGAATATCTTGAAAGACTGCATTAGGTCAATACCCGCCTTGATGCTGCCTTCCCCCTTCTTTGCCGCGTCGATGTTGTAAAAGCCCTTTGTGCGCATTTCTGCAATAGCCTCCGGGTTTGGGTCGGCAACTATGCGCACGGTGTTTGTGATGCCGCTACGCTTCATTAAATCCGCCCTGGTTGCGCTTGTTAGGTTGTTGGCATAGATTTCTTCATGCAGGTATAAATTCCCGCCCGCTATGCCGCATTTTATCAATGCCGTTGGGTCAGGGTAGAACCCCCAGTCAAGGCCGTAACCCCACTTCTTGCAGTCGGTTGGGAACGTGTCACAAATCGAATATTCAGGAAACACAAGCCCTTGTTTCAGGCTGCCCCATTCGCCAAGTGCATAGACCAAGTATTCGTCATGCTTTTGAACTTTAAGGATGTCAAATTCGTGCTTTTGGTGTTCCGGCGTAAAATGGTTGTCCAGGTAGGTGGTTTTCAGGATGTAGGGCTTATAGATGTCAGACTTAAAAAAGTAGTCGTGAATCCAGCTTTCCTTCGAGATTGGGTTGAAGGTTAAGTGTATGTGGTTTGATGCCTTTACGCTGCGTAGTCGCCTGTTCAACTCCGTAAAATCCGAACTAGATACCGTGCCGCGCCTATCAATCGGCTCCTCCATCCAAATGTCCGTTACATCCGCTACCGATGTGACCTTGCCCAAATCATCAAGCCCCTGCGCAAACAGCAAATTGCCGTTTGTCGTGCAAGTCACGGTCATTGCTTGCTCGTTCACCTTAAAAACCGGGTGAAGCCCATAACGTGAAATCAAATCTTTGAAAAGGCGGAATTGAGACATACGGATTGATTCCTTTGTCTTCCGCACGAACATAACCCGGCAGTAAGGGTTGAACAGGCATTTTAAAAGCAGTTCGGTAGCCTTCGCGTCGGATTTCCCGCCGCCCGAACCGCCGTACCAGATTTGGATACGTTCAGGCCTGTTGAAGTTGCGAAGGTAGATGTCGTTCACCGTGACCGGGTGAAGCCCGGCGGCCCACACGCGGCGAAGTCCGTCCTCGGATATTGTTCCGAGGCTTGCCGGGGCGGTGGTTATCTTCATTCCTTTTCTGCGATGCTCTTAATCAACTCAAAATCTTTTGGGTCGATTTCGCCGCCGTTTGTGATGCCGATGTTGCCGGAGTGGTCAACGGATTGCTTTGCCTTCCCGTGCGCCCTGTCCAGGTTGTTGCTCAAAACCCAATCCCAGTCCTTGTCGCTTGACCCGGCGAACCTTCGCGCTGTTCTTTGTACCAGTATGGGCAGCTTCTTATCCTCTGCAATCTTCTTTACCATCTCAACAGGAAGGTTGAGCAAGACCGTAATCACGTCCGAAACTTGCCCCGGTGAAACTGCCTCCGCGCCCGCTTCTTTTAGGTCTTTAAGCACCTGTGAAACCAGCTTTGTGGGACGGCCATAAGGGTTTGGGGCGGGGTCTCCCTTTTCCACCAACACTAACTCTCCTCCATGTGGTTGTTTTACCCTTCTCACCGTATTTATTCCGTATTTATTGCGCCATGCGCTTGTAAGGCTGCCCGTTCTTTTTGACCTCAATCGTTGGGTCGAGTTTTAGCATACGGTCAAGTATGACTTGGCAGTATTTTTCGCTCAACTCCATTCCGTAGCATTTGCGGTTTAATTGGTGGGCGGCCACCATTGTGGTGCCACTTCCAAGGAACGGGTCGTGCACATCTCCATCGTGATTCCTGATTGGTTTAGCCATACACTCGATTGGCTTTTGCGTACTGTGTCCAGTCTCGCTCTTTTGCGGCTTATCTATTTCCCAAAGAGTTGTTTGGCTTCTATCTCCGATAAATTTAGAGGACTGCCCCTTTTTAAAGGCATACCAACAAGGCTCGTGCTTCCAATGGTAATGACCACGGCTAATGGCAAAGTTGCTTTTTGCCCAAATAATTTGCGACCTCATTTCAAACCCACAATCTTCAAGGTTTTGCTGAACGGTTTTGGCATGCCGACCGGCATGCCAAACGTAGGCCACTGTTGCTGTTGAAAGCGCATAAGCTTCTGCCCAATCACACCTGTCGTCATTCTCAACCTTGCCTACGGCGCGAGCGCCGTAGGCTTTCCCGTTTGCGCGGTCTGATTCGTTTCTCCAATTTGCGTCATACTCAACCCCGTATGGCGGGTCTGTAATCATCAAAAATGGTTCTGCCCCGCCCATCAACTTCTCCACGTCCTCAGCCTTCGTACTATCCCCGCAAAGCAACCTGTGCGGCCCAATCTCGAACAAGTCACCCAGTACAATGTCCGTCTTTACTGTTTCGACTTCCGGCACTTCATAATCATCTTCTTGGGCTTCGCTGTTCAGGCTATTGTCGCCAAACCCGCCTTCGCTTTCATCCGGAAACACGCCCCACGCCTCCAACTCCACGCTTTCAAAGTCTGCGCTCATCGCCTCGTAATCCCATGCCAGATTTGCCTTTGCAGTGGCATTGTCGGCAAGTGCCATTTCCTTGCCGCGCTTGGTGTCCAAATCCAAATCCGTGCGCTGCACAACGACCAACTTTTTGCCGTCGGTCTTGACAACGATAATGTCTTCATCATTGAACCCGGCGGCAACCGTGCCTTCCAGCGTCTTGTTCCCGGCAATCACTTTGCCGTTTTTATCCAATAGCAAAGAACGGCCAAGCCCATTTTTTTGGATAGACTTGGCAATGAGGCCGGAGCCAAACTCCGTGCCTTTGTTGTAGTTGTTCGCGTCCGGTATTAGGTCGCTGATTCTTGAAATCTCTTTCGTCTTTGCCATTTACTGCTTTAAAACCACATTTATAGCCCCACACGCGCCCTCACCTTCGCAAAGGTATTGTCTGTTGAAATCGTTGTGCGCGAACGGGCTTTGAAAATCACCCTTGACCGTAATCAGTTTGTCGGTAGGGATGGTGAACGTTTGGATGTCCCCCGGCTTCATCGTGAATGGCGCGGGCGAACCCGGCCAACCGGAAAAACTCACTTTGTAATCGTAGCCCTCGCTGTTCGCTATGATTAGCGGGCAACCTGGGCAAAGTTCTTTCTCTTTCTTGCAATTGCCTAGGGCGAAAGCAAGGACGGCGAAGGCCGCAATGGTTAAGGTGTGGTGCTTTTTCATGCCCGAAAAGTAGGCGGAAAAATTGAAAGTGCAAAAACCGGGCCTTTATTTCGTTCCGCTAAACCTTAAGATACCACCCTCTTGCAATCCTTCCCCATGTGCAAAAAACGAAATATTTTCAGAGTTTAAAATCCTGTTGAAGTTGGCCTTTTCTTTGTACCAGCTTGCAAACTCGCTTTCCGGGTATGCGTTTGAAACGGATTCAGCAAATTCGTTCAACATCTCTAACTCGGTTTCAAACGGCCCGATTACATCATGCTCAATTCTAGAGTAAAAACCTCCAGGGGTTCTTTCAAAGCGGAAAAGTTTAACAGACCTTGACGCCAGCCTAAACACTAGTCCAAAATCATCTTCGAGCAGTACAGGTATATTTGCTTTATTTTTCATGATTTACTGTTTCCCCCATCGTTTTTTAAAGCAAATATAGTGCAATAGCAGACAAAACAACCAATGCCGAAAACACGATGCGGGCTAGGCGCGGATAGCTGTTGTCGATTGGTATTTTGTCGTACTGGTTCATTTTTTGAATATTCGGCCAAAAACATCATCAAAGGCAGTTTCAAACTCCTCCAGGGTATCAAAGTCTAAAACGGTACAAACAACCGAAACGCCCTGCCCCGGAAACTTCCGCAGTGCCGCGCCACGCGCCTTCATTTCAGCTGAAAAGCTGTCATGCGCCTCGGTTCTCGCATTGAACTCTTTTTGCCCGATTTTTAGGCGAACGATGTAGTTTGGCATAATTTACCCCTTTGTCCCGTTACCCATCATCCAACACCGATAGCGGCCAACGTCGAATATTCCAGGCTCCAAGTGCTTGCCTTTCTTTATTGTCGTGCGGATTGGTTCGGATTCGCTTGGCTGCGCTTGCGGCTCAAGTTCGACGTGGTCTTGCGCGGTGCGTTCGTCGTGTGTGTTTGTGGTCATGGTTATTCGGTTTCGTCTTGATGCAAGTTACTACCCTTGTCGCCGTCCCAAAACTTGTCGCCCGCCTCGTTTGGCATCACCCGTTGCGGAAACACCGACAAAGGCAAAGAAATGAACTGCTGGAGCGTTCCGGGGTTTTTCTCGGTCAGTTCCATCCAGATAATTGGCGGGTCTTGGTTTGGCGTGTTGGTCGCGTCGCCCGTAACTTCAAACACGGTGTAGTTGTGCCAAGTGTATTCGGCTTTTACTTGCATACGAACCAAGAGGCTCGTGCCGATTGGATTTACTGATTTTTTTAGCTTGATTGCCATTTTATGAATTTTGAATAATCCACGACCGTCGTGGAATATTTGAAATCTTTGTTTGCTATGTAGCGCGGGTCTAACGATGCAAGCCGCATGAATGCGATTTGGTCGCCCCACATACGGCGTACCAGACAAGCGTAACTAAACTCGCCCACCCGCGTCGGCTTAATGCCCGGCCTTGACCCGTGCTGGTTCAGCCCTTTCACGTTATCCGTAACTAGGTCGCCTGTTCGCTTGCCGTCGCGGTTCGCGTCACGGTGTCCAAGGATTGGGGCGCATTGAACGAGCGCGGGGTGTACCGGGTTTGATTTGTGGAAACCTTGCACCCATTTCTCTTCATGGAAACCGATTGCGATGCGGAACACGCCGCCCAACGCGCTTGCCCGCTTTGATTGTGTGGCAGATAGCCCAGGCTCACACGTCGCCTCTGCCTTGAATGTGATTTGTGGTTGCCCGGCCTGATTGTAGGAAATTATGATGCACGGGTCGTTCCACCCGTCGGGCGCGTCTTGGTTTGGGGAGAAGTCCGAAACATTGCACCCTTCCAGGTAAAAGATATTTACCGCGCCCGGCGTGGTGTCAACCTTTGTGCCGTACTCGGCTTGGCAAAAGTTCAGGATGCGTTGCGCGGCGTTGCTCATTGCGCGGGAACAAATTTTTGGGCGAACACGCGGAAGCCGTCCATGTAAGTGTCAAACAGGTTATGCCTTGGCTTGCGGTCTAAAACCTGATTGACAGATTTTATCCTGAAGGTTTCGACAAACTTCTCAGCCATTTTGGTGGTCACGTGGTCGCGCACTTCACGTTCGCTCATTTCGCCCAAGACCTCTACGCTGAACTCCGTGTCAAGCACCTCGAATTTAACTAGGTTTGTCATTTAAATATTCGCGTTTTACCCTACAAAAATACCACCAAAAACGCTAATATTGTACGTTCGTGCAACGAAAAAAAACGGCACTTACGCGGGTTGTTGCGTAAGTGCCTGATTTACAATGCAGTGCGGGAAGGGGGACTCGAACCCCCACACCTTTCGGCGTACGCACCTGAAACGTGCGGATGTAGTGGTTTGTAGTTTCGTGCAGTGGTTTATAGTTGCTGTAAGTAGGTTTAAGGTAGTGTAATTGCCTGTAAGCGTTGCACGGATTTTGTACGGGTTAACTATCTTCTACCACCCCGAAAAGAAAATTCTTCCTCTTCAAGTGATACCTCCTTGTACAACCTTGCAATGTCGCTATCTGTACTGCCGCAAAGGTTAACACCATCAAACCCAGTTGGATGTTCGTGGTCTGAAACTCTAACCCTTATGCTGTCTTGACTTCCTAGGCTCTTCGTGTAGAAAGCATTTATGTATGCGGAGCCAGATTTTGAAAACCGGATATTCATTTCTTCTGGACAAAGTTCTGAAATAAGAACGTCAACAACCTTTGATACCTTTTCCATTTTCTTTATGATTTTGCGCCCGAAGGCAGGTTAATTAAAACCTCTCCGTATCATCCACCACCGCCACCAATGCCAGCGCACGAAGGTACGCGGCCTTGGACGGCCTTGGTCTTTTTGGTTTGGGCTTTTTGGTGGCTAGGTGTTTTAGTTTGGATTTCATGGGGTGTTAGATTCGAGATTAGATTCTATAAACTCGCGTACTTGAGCAGGTGTAACATGGTTACATTCTAAACGGTACAAAGTGACAAGGGTATCAATTAGCCGCCCTGCATTAGGGTGGATGCTTTGCAGGTACGCTAATGTCCCTGCCCCTACAGTAGTAGTAAAGTTTCCCCTTTCTCGCCCGGTGGCGGGGCGACCTGCTCCAGGTCGCTTCCCGCCTCTTTTTTCTTCTATACCCATAATATTTCCAGAATGTCCCGATTTTCAGGGTATGATTGGTATAAGTGCTTGTATTCTCCGCTTTCGCTATTTGGCCAAAACTTCGGGTTTTTTGCTATTTTCTTAGCGGCAGATTGAGCGGAAATTTCACCCGAACGAACTGCGAAGAAGTAATCTGAAAAGTCTTTCATGTCGTTTGCGTTTTAATTATGCTCAAAGGTAAGTATTGTTTTGATATAAGCAAGTGTTTAAATCAAAAAAATCAATAAAAAAATCAAATTATTTTTCAAACCCGCATTTATCGCCTAAAAAACGCACTTTATCCCCAAATTCATTCCCCCTTCAAATATTCCGCAAGCACGGCGGGCGAAAACCGAAGCGTTGCTTTGCCGCCCGTCCCGGTCGAGATATTCACTGCCTTCAACCTGTTTAGTTCGACAAGCCTACGGACGTGCTTTGGGTCGCACTTTAGGAACGCCGCCGCTTCTTCGAGATTCATAGACTGCCTAGGCACGACCATGCCCATTTTGGAAAGGCTTGCAACAACCTCGGCGGCAACCTCTTGGGCTGTTGGGATGCGGATGTTTTGGCTTTGGTCGCTCATTTTGTCGCGTTGTAAAGAATCGAAAGGAATGTTAGGACTAGGATTGCCGCAATGAACAGCATCAACCCCGGCCCGTCGTCGTCTTTGCTTTTTGGGTGGTGGTTCACGGTTTTGGAAATACAATTCGTAAAATCCTTGAATTTGTTGTCTTTCTGGTTTTTAATCCATACTTGAACCTGAAACCATCTATTATCTTTAGTTGCATATTACGCACATTCATGTAGTGTGCCAACTTGAAATAGTAAATCCCCTTTTTCGGAGTATCGCATTTTAATTCCAATTCCAAACATTCACAAGAATGAATGTAGCAAACGGAAACCCCGCCTTCAATACTATCAAGAGCCTTTGCGCCAATTTTTACATAAAACTGTTCCATAATTACTACATCTTAGAATCCCCAAATTTTATCGCCCCCTTCCACCCCTTGCCGAACTCTCCGTGGAAATACCAGCGGAGGCACGTTGGGCATTGGCGTTGTTGTAAGCCTTTTTTCTCACGTTCTGCCCAATAATCCCAAGCGTCGATGTTTATTACCTTTTCAGGGGCGTGGTGTTTGCATGGTTCTTTCATCTCTTCCGCTTTAAGTGAAGTTTATACTGTTGCTCCGCAATCAAAGCCAACATAAGCGCGTCACGTTGGTCTTGCCCGGCCTTTATCGCGCCCTTGTACCCTGTAAGTTTTAGCCCGTTTGAACGGACAATCCCCTGAAAAACAACGTCGTTCGTAACCTTTGCGCCCTTTTGCTGCGGGCTTATTCCTGATGGGATTTCGCTGTACTGGTCTGATATGTCGGCAGCGGCTTGGCTTACGCCCATATTCTTGCCAACGTCCAACGCACCGCCTACGCCCGTGTGCTTCATCCTGGCAAACATATTTTTTTGCAGATTGCTGTTTTCGACAATCACAGCCGCCGGGCTTGCGTCCTGAAGGATGCGCACGAACTCGCCCAGGTGCTTACAGGTTTTGAAGGTCGCGGTGTTGTCAACCCTGCAAATAATGCAAAGCCAGAACCCGCCCGCCCTTAGTGCCGGGTCAACGCCTATGAAGGTTGTGCCGATGTGGTCGCGTTCTTTGCTCATTTCCCATTGAATTTAGTTTCAAAATCGCTTTCGCTGCCACCGCCCTGGATAAACCAGTATTTCGCGGCGGCCTCGATTTCGTTGTGGATGATTTGGCGGGCCTCATCGTGGATTTTGAACCGCTTTTGAAGGTCTGCTAGGCGGTTGCGTATGTTGTTGTTCAGGAATGTCCTGATTGTGTTTTGTGGCCTCATGCTCCAATCTTTTTAACCTCGTCCCGGCTTGCCTGCAACTTAATATCCCCACACTCAAGCACATACTGCCCATGCTCGATGCGCTTGACCTTGCGGATACCCGCCGCCCACGCCATCGAAGGGTGTTTTGGCGTGTAGGTCACGCGGTCGCCGGGGT
>JACCDR012353093.1_pt1 | contig 21238 bp, 17 predicted proteins | sample 7446431 | NCBI WGS metagenome assembly JACCDR01 (sample SAMN15323443, study PRJNA562643) | freshwater metagenome | isolation source: river surface water | place: USA:Blue River Watershed | collected 2017-08-17 | reverse complement strand
TACCGGTCAAGTACGCGAAAGAGCCAATACTTCAGTGTTAGCATCACTGGTTTTTCTGGTAGAAGATGACAAAATGTCATTCAGTATTCCAGCAACTGTTACTGCAACCTGGCCAAACGAAGCAACTACACTTTTTTATGATGTATTTGAAACAGATACAGTAACAGATGAAGTAATTGAAATAGCTGCAGGTAAAATTCATGTGAATTCTGCAATTACCAGTGAGGATTAGTAATGGAAAATATCGTAGTTGCAAATAATACTGTAATTATTTCTGATAACTCTGATTCAGTAGCTGTTGAACAGCAAGGTTATGTTATTGCTGATCCAAACTCATCTGAAGTTTCAGTATATTTCCCTACATCTGATGTTTTAGCTACGGAAGTAAGTAAATCAGTAGCTGTTATTAACTACGATTTTATTTATGACTTAAATTCGACTGGTACTGGTGGATTTCCAGAGGCACCGCAGAATAATCTTATCTATGGACGCAGAAATGCTGGATGGGTACCAGTTGATTTTGAGAATGATCCAGCTATTTATAATCAATTAGCTATTTTAAATGCATTTAAAGATACCGCATTAGGCTTAGGTCTTGATCCACTGGATGCATTCACCACAATTAATTATTTAATTGAAAAAGGTGTACTTAAACATGATCCGTTAGACCCTGGTGATGGTGTAACTCCTGTTGGACCTCCTTACATGGAGACACCACCTAAGCCAATAGGCTTATACGCTAATGGTGGTATCAACGATATTCGATTGGACTGGGTTAGCCCTTCCACTATGTACCTGAATCACGGTATTACCGAGATTTGGAGGTATGATTCTGTCACTGGTTTAGTTGGTTTAATGCAAATCGGCGAATCATTAACTAGTTCATTCAATGATTCTAACATCGATCCAGATATTGATTACTTTTACAATATTCGATTTGTTAGTAACACTGGTGTCGTTGGTCCATTCATGGATGACTATACAGAATCGTCCAGTAATAATGATCCAACAAATATTTTGGATCTATTAGAGGAACAAATTCGCGATTCTCAGTTACACCCAAGTTTGCTTGATCCTATTCAATTAATTACTGCACCTGGCGGTATCGTTGAACAGTTAGTTAATAACTCTTTGGATATTCAAAACGAAGTTACTAATCGTGTAGCTGCTGTTCAAGCAGAAGCTAATGCACGAGCTGCTGCTATTTCAGAGGAAGCAGTAAACAGAGGTAATGCGATCACTGAAGCTGTAACAATATTGGAAGAAGCAGATCAAAATCTTGTTCAGCAAATCCAGTTGATTACATCTGTTAGTAATTCATCTTTTGATTCTGCTGAGTTATGGCAATTCGACACCTCTGATGAAGACTGGACTAACATTGCCAGTGTTACTGAAGGTTGGGCTACACCAATTTTTACAAGTAATACTTTTGTTACCAGTCCCGGTATTAATATTGATGGTTCTTACTATGGGCAAGTTAGATTACGCATCCGTAAAATAGGCAATCCTGCTTGGTCAGGTACACTGCAGTTCACTACTACTACGGATACAGTGTTTAGTACTGCAAATCAGTTAACTATTCCTGCTCCTGTATTTATCGGCCAAGAAGCTGCAATAGTATTTAATATGGCTCAACTTAGTGAGTGGGGCTTATCTTTTATTACTGGTATACGGATACAGTTGAGCGTATCTGCAGATTCATCAAATCACTACGATATTGATTGGGTAGCCATAGGTCGATTGGGACCAGGTTTATCTACTGCTGCAATACTTGAGGAACGTGAAGCATGGACAGCAGCAGATGCCGCTGAAGCTACTCAACGTTTAACTCTGGCTACACAGTTACGTGGTGGTTATACTGGTAACGATATTAACTCGTTAACTTCTGGTTTAATTTATCAGGAAAGACAAGCACGTTCAGATGCAGTTAGCGGATTAGCTGTACAAATTTCTTCATTGTCTGCAGGTAATGCAAACCAATTTGACTACACACAAATCTGGTATTTCGATTCTGGTGTTGAAGGTTGGTTATTTGCTGTTGTTGAAAATCCTGGTTTTATTCGCCCAAACAATACAAATAATTTTGTACGTGTTGCACCTACTACTTTCAGTGGTGGTCAATATCCGCAAGTTCGTTGCAGAATTAGAAAGGTAGGTTCACCCACTTGGTTTGGCAATTTAACTTACACTTACACAAGTGGTGGTAGCAGTTCGAATGATCAATTAAATTTACCTGCTCCTACATTTGATTCAAATAATTATGCGCTATTAACATGGGACTTCAGTAGCAGAAGTACATGGATTAATAACAGCATTACTCAAATGGATATATCTTTGCAGGATGAAGACGGTGGTACCGGTAACTACTATGCAATCGATTGGGTTGCTATTGGTAGACCTGCACCCGGTGCTTCATATGCTGATTTAGTTGAAGAACAACAAGTACGTGCTGCACAAGATAGTGCATTGGCTTCAAGCATTACTTCATTGACATCAACTGTTGCAGGTAAAGCGAGTCAGGCTGCATTAGATTCGCTAAGCACAACTGTTACTGCTCAGGGTGGAACACTTACAGTACAAGGAAATAAAATTGTTTCTTTAGAGAGTCAGTTAAATCCATACACTATAAATGCTAATCCATCATTTGCAAATTGGACGGCGACGCTACCTGATGGATGGACGCAATGGGAAAATCTAAGTTTTACTAAGCATACTGGCGCATATGCTTACACTGGAGGTAACGCTATTCAGTTTGTTACTAATACATCTAGCTATTATGGCATCCGCCAAGATGTTGGTAACGTATCTAATAACCAGTATGTAGATATCGAATTAACATTTACATTGGTGTCGGGTTCATTAAGTGGATCAGGGGTATTAATCGATTGGGTTAATACATCCGGTACTAATTTCAGAGGAACTGCATTTTCTTTAAGTGCTGCTTTTATTGCTACTGACATAATTGGCAAAAAAACTGTTGCTAAATTTCGATTCAAAAGGCCAGCAGGATTTACTGGCACATTCAACCATTATCGAATCTTTTTATTGGCAAACTATGCTGGTGATGGATTGGGTGCACTTGCTGTCAAAACAATCGTATTTGATCGATTAGCTTTGTTGATTTCAGACGCATCCGCCAAATCAATTGAGTTAGCAGAAAGTAGGATTACTAATACTGAAAATGAATTAGTAATTCAGGCATCTCAGCTTGATTCAGTTGAATCTGAGTTAGCAGGTAAAGCTAGTAGCACTGCATTAAGTGCGCTGCAAACTACTGTTACTGAGCAAGGTGGGCAAATATCTGCTCAGGCTACTCAGATTGGTCAACTTCAAGTCAGTGTACCGGGCAGTGGTAATTTACTGCAGAATAGCGAATTTTTGGGTAATTCAATGGAGGGCTGGTCATTAGAAAATGCAGGTAGTACTGCAGCATCTATGGGTATAAACACTTATAGCATTTTACCTGCTGGTGCAAATGTCTTAACAGTTTCTCGTGTGGGTACTTCATCAGGTGCTTTAAATGGAATAAGTAATAGTATCCCTGTAATAGCGGGTCAGTACTATTCATTTCAAGCACGAGTTGCTTCAGTTAATGCATCTATATATTTGCAGATTAGATGGTACAACTCTTCCAACACTTGGATAGCTACTTCTCAAAGTACTTTGAGTTCAGCAACTCCTACTACATCGTTGGCTACCTGGATATTACGTAACGTACCTGCTGTTGCTCCAGCAAATGCTACTACCGCAAAATTATTATTTTCCACTACCGCAGGAAGTCAAACGCTGCCAACAATCATGATTGCGCAACCTATGTTCGCTCAGATTGATGCGGCTACGGTAACTACTACTCCTAGATACTCTCCAGCTTCTACTGCAGCATTTGCGCAGATACAAACTGAAAGTATTGTTCGTGCAAGTGAGACTGGGCCATTAATGGCACAGTGGTCTATTAAGAGTAACGTTAACGATTTGCAAGGCGGAGTAGGATTTTACAATGATGGTTTAATTACTCGCTTTGCTATTCATGCTGATCAGTTTTGGGTATGGGCACCGGGTAAGAATGCATTCAGTTTAATTATTGATGGTACAGATATTGTCATGCCAGGCGGGAAGCTTCAGGCATTGTCTGTTACTGCAAGTAAGATAGCTGCTGGTACTATTACTGCAGATAAAATGAATGTAACTAACCTTTCTGCTATCACTGCAAATTTGGGTACTGTTACTGCAGGTAATTTCAGAACTGCAGCAGCAGATGGCACTACTCGTGTAGAAATAGATAGCGCAGGTAGCTACCCATTCTGGATAGGTTCCGGTACCAAAAATGCTACTAATTTGCAGGTTGGTTACGATGCATCTGTGCAGAATTTTATAATCAGAGAGCCAAGTACTAACCGTAGATTTGAATTTCAACCATCTAGTGCTTTACCTTTTTGGTACGGCATCGGAAGTAAATCATCAGCTAATGGTTTGCTATATTTTGAAAATTCAACAGGACGATTAACTACTCGCAATTTGCAAGTAGAGTCAGCTTATGTAACTCAACTTGAATCTAATAATTATGCCAGTAGTAGTACAGCAGGTTTTAAACTGTTTTCTGATGGTAGTGCTCATTTCAGAAATGTAGTTATCAGTCGGCCGAATGTAATTGCCAGTGGTACCATTAATCCTCCTGGTACTACAGCAGGGGGATCACACTTTGAAGGGGCAAACCTATTTGGATCTTGTCCAGCAAGAAGCCCATATTCTATAGCCAATTTTGTTAGTAGTGCTGGATACGCCCCTGATTATCAAGCACGGATATTTGTAGTAGATATTCCTACATCTACATTTAATCCTGCGGATGTTGGTGTAATTAACGGAGCTATGTTGACTGCTCAAGCTGTAGTAGATAGTGCTGTTGTTTACTTTAGTGGTGCAGCGCCAGCTAACTTTTCAACACCATGTTCTGCTGAAGTAGTCCGGGTATCTAACTATGGGGCAAGTGGGTCATACATAAGAGTATTAATTAAAGTTCACGCACCATTTGGTGTACCATCGAATGTAACGGGTATTAGTATCACTCAAATTCGTTGGGCATTAAGTAGCTTCACTTAATGGCGTAATAAGTGATTATTTGCTATTTTATGTACACACTTTAATTAAACAGAGGAACTCGCAATGACTGACACTACCACGCCCGCTACCGTAGTCGTCAATGCTTTGGGTGTCTCTGCCGGTGGAGTCAGTGTAGTCATTTTCGGTATACAAACCGGACTTGACTACCCTACTTTATTGGCCGGGGTACTTGGAGGAGCAACCGCATTATCTTATTCTGAGAGGACCGGAATGTTCGTAAGGGCATTTGAAGTGATAACTGCATCACTGATGGCCGGCTATTGTAGTCCCATACTGGCTGAAATAGCATGGCATACTCTGGTACGCTTTGATTTCATTGGTGAACATTCACAGTCTAAAATGGGTCTGCAGTTAGGGTTAGCTGCAGTTATCGGCTACATGGCACATGGGGTAATTCTCCCTGGATTAAGGAAAATCGGTGCTGCCTTTATACGGAGAACGGCAAATGAATAGTTTTGGTGTGACACTGGATCAGATTATAGTTGGGGCATTCGCGCTGTTACTGTTATATCTATCCTTTCGTGCATTGAATAACTGCAGTAAAAGAACACCGTGTACTGTACGGGTTCCGTTGATATTTTTCTTCACTGCTGCTGTAGGTACGTTGCTACTCCTTACAGCAGGTAAGTTGCTCCAGTGGTCACACTCATTAACCATTATTGGTTTAGCTATTTATATGTTAGCTGATAGACGCCGTTCCTGTGCTACTACTAAACCAGTAACTAAATAGGTGATGTATGGAATTCAATGGCGTTAAAATTAATTGGCCTCTAAGTTGTAATCAAATTCGCCGGGGACTTAACAACCATACTTTTGGCATGGTTCGTAAAGATGCTACTGGCAAACCTAAAGCACACCAAGGCTGGGATCTTCAAGCTATACCGGGTACACCGGTATTTTCTGTTTCTAAAGGTAAAGTTGCATTCGCTGGTGATCGTGGTGCACTTGGCTTACTGTTGGTTATTTCTATCGAAAATACTGGGTACTATGCTGCTTATGCACATTTATCCCAAATCTCAGTTAAAGTTGGGGATGAACTTAACTTAGGGGATATTGTCGGCAATACTGGCAATACCGGTAATGCAAATACAATGAAAGGGCCAGACCAACACTTGCACTTTGAAGTTAGGGATCGTCCAATTACAGGATTAGGGTTATCTAATCGGATTAGTCCATTAAAACTGTTTAAAGTGTGTCCGTATGAACCTATAATTCGAGAATAGCCATGATCAGTTTAAGCCCTGCTTTGATCAAGCCATTGATAGGAATAGCCGCATTAGCGGCTATTGTTTTATACGCCAAGCATGTAATTAATGAGCGAGATCACTTTGAAAAAAAGTACAATGAAGAACTTTCGTTGCATCAAGAAGCAGCTAATGCTTTATTAAGTGAAAGGTTAAATTACCGGGAGGCACAGAAAGATGCTGAAGCATTGGAGGTTAAATTCAATGAGATTACTCAACAGAATACTAAGTATCGGAATTGTATTGCTAATGGTACTTGCAGTGTCAGCTTGCGCAACCAAGCGCAAACCAACAATGGAAAAACAGATACCGGCACCGTCCCCCAGAATAATGACTCCACCGGGGGAATCAAGTTTACTGTTCAACAAGATATTTTTGATCTCAGAGCCAGCATACAAGCAGATGAAGTAAAGATTGTAGGACTGCAGGCATATATAAATAAATACTGTTACAAGCCAGTGACCGAATAGGAGAAAGCTATATGTCACACTCAGATATTGATAAAAGAGGTGAGTGGGAAGCTAATGCATACGGACATATTTGGAATGGCTCGTATCCTAACGGTGATTATCCTGCTCCCACTAAAATGTTCTTGCTTACAGTTAATGGAACAGGATTTGGTTCTGGACCAAGTAACATAGATATTTTTGACCGGTTAAATGGTATTCATGGCGAGAATGCATTTCCTGGATCTCCAGAAAGAGGTGCATGGGATGCAGTATCTAGTTATGGTACTGGTATGCCTAAATACTTCCATGATGCTTCATCAGGTAGATCTTATATGGCAGGTCGCAGTATTGACGACATTAATGCTACTGCTCGAAACATGGTGAACTTATTTAAACGATTCAACCCCACAGCGAAATTCAGATTTTCACAGCGTGTCCGGGTACCATCAGGGATGATATTTCCTGGTGGTTTAACTCCCGGTGTATTCCCTACGGATTCTACTTACAAAATGACTTGGCATGGGCAAGATAACGGAACTTCCAATTTATTAGGTAGGGATCAGCCTTATCGAAATCTTTGTATTCCAACTATGATTGGCAATGGTGGTATTAACGTAGGCGGCAATAATAATAGCCCTGCTTACTTTGATGGGTATGAAAAATTAATGTATGGAAATTTTACATTTCTGGATTCGAATTTTTATACCTATTATCAAGATGGTGCCGGTGTAGCAGATACTTACACTATTCCATGTGAGTTTACTTCTATCAATCCTTACAATGCTGTACGTAACTTGCGTGATTGTGATCCATTTGCTGGCCCAATTTCCGAAGGTGTATGGACTAATCGTAGTTACAATGCATTTACCTTACCTGGCTGGTTTGGTAATGATGATGACGATAATTACGCTAATCACATGTGTTTAATTGCAGATGTGTATCAAGCATCTGGTGATAACTCCAGAGCAATGATCGCTGTAAGTTCAGCAGATACTTATCCAGCACCGTCTTATACTTGTCAATCGCCACATGAAACTTGGACTGATACACAAATTACTTTCAGAATTACAGAATACGAGTATGATCGCTGCAATCAAACTCCACATGTGCACATACTATTAGCAAACAATACGTTGCTTCAAAATGTTGCATATACTATTGAGGAAATCTAAATGTCATTAGTCCTTAGTAACAACTATGCCAATTTAGGTTCTTTATCCTATGCAGTAACTGAAAATAAAACCACAGGCACTATGCTTGTGGTATTTCGTACTGGGGCTACCGTTCCTGCAGGCGGTATCTTTACTTTATACAATGCCACAGTAAACCAGTACATGGGGTTTCGTGTGGTAGGTACTACTATTGAAGCAGGTATTCGTAGTGGTGGTGGTACTCCAGCAGTAGTAGTTGCAAGTGTGCAACCAAACACTACTTATTATTTATCGCTTAAGAAAACTGCTGCTGGAGCTGTTTCATGCCGAGTTAACAGCAATGCTGCAGTAACAAAAACTGTTAGTGTTGCTTCTACTGGCTATAACAGATTAGGGGTTGGTACCTACTACAACGCAACCAATATATCTACTACTGTTGGTCAGGTTGCATACGCGCGTTATTACAGTGATTCAATTTCTGATGCTCAACTGGATTTGTTCCATAGCAATAATTTGTTGTTAATGTCTAACACCAATCTCCAGTACAGCTATGATTTATTGTCGGATTTAAATAGTGATGTAGGTGGTACTGCGCTTACATTTGTGGACCCTGAATCTGATCCCCCAGTATTTGATTCGTATGATCCATTCGCCCCACTATATGACGTTAGTGACATTAATGGTGGTGATCCTCTATCCCAAAATCAATCGATAACCTGGAGTGTTTCTGGTTTTACTTCGAATATTAATTATGCTGAAGTAGATGATATTCCTTTCCAAAGTGCCGGAAATACTGGTGGTATTACGCCAGAATTAGTTGATGAAAGTTATTCTCCAAGACCTGGTACAAGAACTTTTACTGTTAGTAACGCGCTATCGCAAACAGCCAGCGAAAATGTGGAATGGGAACCTCCTACAGATTATTCCTATACTACTTTGGCTGGCACTTTAAACTTTGGTGTGGGTTCTGTTATACCACCTGGATCTGTAGCCGGCGATTTTATATACTTCCCGGATGTTGTAGGTGGTGAGATTACCTATAGTGAAGTGGACCCGGATGGTACAGGTAGAACTAACTACACTGGACAACAACTTTACTGGCATATTCGTGGTAGTGATGGATATACTCGTAATTATCGTTTAATTACTGGTGAGATCGTTCCTGAAGATTTAGATAAGTTTAAGATCGTTAAACCAATAGTAAGCTCTATTGTTAAAACCATAGTTAAATAGGTGAATTGAAATGATGAAAACACGCACATTTGTAGCAGGAGCCAGTAATGTAATTGTACGGGTATCCCCACATAAATCACGTAATTCATTAGTAGTTAGTCCTACAGGTGGTTCCACTTATACGGTGGAATACACAGTAGCATCGCATGATGCAATTAATCCAACGTGGGTACCGTTAGCTAATATGACTGCAGCTACTACACTCCAAACTAACGAGTTGGGTTCTATTACTGGTTACAGATTTTCAGTAACTGGTGGTACAAACATCGTTGTTGATATGTCCGCAAGCAAATAATTAAAGGTGATAGCATGACTGCAGAAAACCAACTGACATATGACGATGATGGTGAAGATCCCAATAAGGAATCTGAGTCGTGGCTACCTGATTGGAAAAACATACCGTCTCTTTTGGAGATGCAGCGTAATTACAAAGACGCTAAGCCAAGTCGTGATGAACAGGTATCAAAAATAACTACCTACCTGGATAACTATAATGTTACAGGTGCTGCTCAACCGAAGACTACTAAAGGTTTTAGTAGTGTTCAGCCTAAGCTTATTCGTAAGCAAGCTGAATGGCGCTATGCTCCATTATCCGAACCTTTCTTGAGTACGGAAGATTTATTTATTGCATCTCCAGTGTCTTGGGAAGACAAAGCTGGAGCTTTACAGCACCAGTTATTACTTAACAATCAATTCAGTACGGTTATTGATCGAGTTGAATTTATTGATGAGTACGTTCGTACCGCAGTAGATGAAGGTACTGTATTTGTCCGTGTTGGTTGGGAGTATGAAGAAGCTGAAGTAACTGAGCAGTACCCAGTGTATGAATTTATTCCGGCTGAATCTCAGGAAGATATGAACAATCTGCAAAAAGCTGCAGAAGGTCTCATGTACCATAAACCAGAATGGGTAAGTGCATTTCAACACTCACAAATTGCAGGTCAACCGTTAAAACCTAATTTTGTTCGTAACGCCACCCGGACCAAAAACAAAGTAATTGCTAACTTTCCTACTGTTGAAGTCATCAATACCGCTAACTTAATTATTGATCCGACCTGTGGCACTGATGTCAGTAAAGCTACATTTTTGGTTTATGCATTCGAAACTTCATTGGCTGAATTGAACAAATCAGGCAAATACCATGATTTGGATAAGATAAATATTTCGCCTGGTACAGCTCGTAACGCTGATCCTGATTTTGTTGCCAGTGGGGATACAGCCTTTAACTTTGCATTGAAGAACTCCAGCAAAATTGTAGCTTACGAGTACTGGGGTTATCACGATGTAGATGAGTCCGGTACCCTTAAACCATTTGTAGCTACGTGGGTTAATAACACTCTTATTCGTATGGAAGAAAATCCATTCCCTGATGGTAAATTTCCATTCGTAGGGGTTAAGTATTTACCTGTTCGTCGCTCTGTTTACGGTGAGCCAGATGGTGCATTGATTGAAGACAACCAAAAGATTATTGGTGCTGTTACCCGGGGCATGATCGATATTATGGGCCGTAGCGCAAATGGTCAGATGGGTGTACATAAAGGTGCGTTGGATGCTGTGAACCGTAGACGATTCGATGCTGGTCTTGATTACGAATTTAATGGTAATGTTCGCCCGGATCAAGCATTTTACATGCACAAATACCCGGAAATTCCTCAATCTGCCCCATTGATGATCCAGTATCAAAACAACGAAGCAGATAGCTTTACTGGCGTTAAAGCTTTTTCTGGTGGTTTAACCGGTGATGCTCTTGGTCGTACTTCTGCTGCAGGTGTCCGGGGTGTACTGGATGCAGCATCAAAAAGGGAAGTCGGCATTCTTCGCAGACTGGCTAAAGGTATTGTTGCAATAGGTAAAAAAATTATTGCAATGAATACTGAATTCCTTAGTGAAACAGAAATTATTCGTGTCACTAATGAAAAATTTGTAGAAATCCAAAGGGATAAATTAATTGGTCAGTATGACCTTAAACTAAATATTTCTACTGCAGAAGAAGATGTAACCAAAGCTCAAGAGTTAGCATTTATGCTGCAAACCGTGGGTAACACTATTGGTCCTGAGTTAACTCAGGTAATTCTGGCAGATATTGCCCGTTTGCGTAAAATGCCTGACTTAGCTAAAAGTATTGAAACGTATAAGCCTACTCCTGATCCATACCAGCAAATGCTTAAGCAACTGGAACTTGAGAAAGCTAAAGCAGATATTATGGAAAGACAAGCTGTTGCACAGGAACGTATTGCACAAGCTCAACTCAATATGGCTAAAGCTGGTACAGAAGGCATTAAACAAGGTAACATCCAGTCCCAAACTGATATTAACAACCTGGATCTGATTGAACAGGAATCAGGTGTTAAGCAGGAACGTGAATTGCAAAAGAGTAGTGCGCAAGCTGAAGCCAATATGAAACTCAAATTATTCGAGAAAAGTATTGATGAAGTTTTCACTGCACCAGAGCAATCACAAACACCAACGGGGGAGTAATCCCCTTTTAACTACCGATCCTACGGGTAATGCCGGGGGACACACGAAGGTAATGCTATGAGTGAACATAAGCTTGATCAGTTACACGAATTAATAAAAAGCTGCAAAGAAGATATTGACCTGGGGGATGCACTAACTCGTTTAGAAGCAAATCCTGATTTCATCAAAGTTATTGCTAAAGGCTATTTGGTAGATACTGCACTTCGGCTTGTCCGTTACAAAGGTAGTCCTGATTGTACCGGGCCTATGGAAGTCGATACCAATAATGAACTAATGGCTATTGGTAAAATGCACTCTTACTTGGATTTAATTCGTACATCTGCACAAATTGCAGTTAAAGATATTGAATCTGCCCATGAAGCTATTGCTGAAATCGAAGAAGGTGAATAACTATGGATATTTTAAACGCATCTGATGATGACATCCTTAACGCAACCAGTCCTGCATCATTTACTCCTGCTGCCCAGCAGGTTACTGATACTCCCGGTGATAAACCAGTTGAAGATGATACTGATGGCACAGAAACTCAGGATAGTAAGGAAACGAATGTTACTGAGGAACAGCAAACACAGGAATCTACTACTGAGGAAGATCAGACAAAGGAAGAAGACAATACTACTGAATCTGACACCACAGACGAAGTTACTCCTGAAAGCCAATTAGCTAAATTGTTTGCACCATTCACTGCTAACGGCAAACAGATGAAAATTGATTCTGTTGAAGATGCTATTAAGTTAATGCAGATGGGTGCTGGTTTTAACAAGAAAATGGCTGCACTTAAGCCACAACTTAAGTCAGTAAAATTACTGGAAGATAATAAGATCGACCAGGAACGTTTAGCTTTACTTATTGATGTTAGTAAAGGTAATCAAGCTGCGATTAGCAAACTACTTGCAGAAAGTAACATTGATCCACTAAACTTAAAGGTAAGTAGCGAATACACTCCTACTACTTACACTGTCAGCGACTCAGAGCTGGAACTCAAAGATACATTGGATGACCTTAAGGGCACTCCACACTTTGGCCAAGTCCTCGACCTCGTTAGCAATAAGTTGGATGAGAAAAGTAAACAGCTACTCCTTAGTAATCCTGATAATTTGCGTGTACTGAGTGACCACATGGCATCTGGTATTTATACCAAAGTTATGGACCGTGTAGAGACACAACGTGCGTTAGGCAATTTGAAGGGATTAAGTGATATGGAAGCTTATCATTTCATTGGTAATCAGATGCACGCACAAAATGAGTTTGGTACTGCTACGCAGACTGCTAAACCTGTAGCCAATACATCTGTAGCAACTAATAAAAATGAAGCTGACGCATCTAAGCTAAAGAGTAGGAAACTTGCGGCAAGTCCTACTAAATCTACGCCAGCAGCTAAACCAGGATTGAATGGTTTTAATCCACTAACTGCTACTGACGAAGAAATTGCCAACATGTCTATTGATCAGATTCGTTAAATAGGAGTTTATTATGCAATACAACAACCCTTTAGGCGGTACCCAATCTTCAATTGGTACTCAAATCCGTACAGACTTCTTTCAACGTAAAGCGTTGATTGAAGCAGTCAAGGAGCAGTATTTCACTCCTTTGGCTGATGTTACAGCTATGCCGAAACATTTCGGTAAAAAAATCAAACTGTACCATTACTTGCCTTTGCTCTCTGATGCCAACATCAATGATCAAGGTATTGATGCTGCTGGTTTGACAGTACCAGTGGAAAAAACCATTGTTACTTATCGTGGCGATAACTATAACGATAAGAATGGCATCTTTGCTGTTGGTTCAGGTGCTGACTCTGCTGCAGCTACTACTGCTGCACAAGCTCGTGCTGTTGTTCTGTGGACTCAAATGGGTTTCACTAACGCGGCATACGCAACCATGAAGGCTGCAGTAATTGCTGCTGGTTACAATGTAAATGACAGTATTGCTGCTGTACCCAATACCGGTAATTTGTATGGTTCCAGTAAAGATGTTGGTACCATCGTTGGTAAGTTACCTGTACTGAGTGAAACTGGTGGTCGTGTTAACCGTGTTGGTTTCAAGCGTATTGAAATCGAAGGTGAGATCACTAAACTTGGTTTCTTCGATGAGTACACCCAGGATTCATTGGATTTCGATTCTGATGATGAACTGTTGATGCACATTAACCGTGAAATGCTGAATGGTGCTTCTGAAATTACTGAAGATGCCCTTCAAATTGACCTGTTGAATGGTGCTGGTGTAATTCGTTATGCAGGTACTGCAATTTCCAATGGTACCGTTACTGGCGAAGGTTCTAATATTTCTGAAGTTGATTACAACGATATTATGCGTCTTGGTATTGATCTGGATAATAACCGTTGTCCTAAATCTACTACCATGATTACTGGTAGTCGTATGGTTGATACCAAAACCATTGATGCTGCTCGCATCATGTATGTTGGCTCAGAAATGTTGCCTACTTTGAAAGCCATGGAAGATTTGCATGGTAATCCTGCATTCATTGAAGCTCACAAGTATGGTGCAGCTACTACTGTTATGCGTGGTGAAGTAGGTTCCATTGATTCATTTCGTATCGTAGTTGTCCCAGAGATGTTGTACTGGGCTGGTGTTGGTGCTACTGCTACCGGTTCTAATGCCGGTTACCGTACTACCGGTACTAACTATGATGTGTTCCCAATGCTTGTAGTTGGTGACAAATCATTTACCACTATTGGTTTCCAAACTGACGGTAAGTCAATGAAATTTGTTATCACCCATAAAGCACCAGGCAAGGAAACTGCAGACCGTAACGACCCTTATGGTGAGACTGGATTCATGTCCATTAAGTGGTGGTACGGTACTTTGATTCTTCGCCCAGAGCGTATTGCTCTGATCAAGACCGTAGCTCGCTTATAATTACGGTTAGGTAACATAAATAGCCCCAATCGCAAGAGCGGGGCTTTTCACTGTCCTTAAACCAGAGATTAAAATCATGACTGAAGAAAACAAAAGTACAACCACTCCGAATACTCCTCCTGTTGCACCTACTCAACCACCTGCAACCACACCCCCTGTTACTGATTCTGCTGCTGATACTGGTGACGATATTCCTGTAGTTAGTGAATTGGATGCATTGAAATCACGAGCTACTTTGATGGGCTTACGTTTCCATCCTAATATCGGTCTGGAAGCTTTACGTGAAAAAGTAAATCTACATATTCGTAGTATTGGTGCATCACCTGATGCGTATTCCGATGCTGAAATTGAAACTGATGTACCACAGTTGCCCAATCAAAAGTACAACCCTAAATTGGCAGGGTATACTTACGAAGAAATGATTAGCGGTTTTGCTAAAGCTCAGGAAACAGCTAAATTGGATAAAGCTCAGCAACGTAATGAAGCTATCGCTGAAGCAGGTCGTTTGATACGCGTACGACTAACTTGTCGTAACCCTAACAAACGTGATTTACAAGGTGAAATCATTACTGTATCCAATGCAGTAGTTGGTACTTACAAAAAATTTGTACCTTTCAATATTCCAGAAGGTTGGCATATTCCTAACATCATGTACCAAACACTTAAAGAACGTTTGTGTCAGGTGTTTGTAAGTGGTACTGATGAAAAAGGTCAACGTGTTAAGAAAGCAATGCAGATCCCTGAATTTGCTATTGAAGTTCTGGACCCTATGACCCCGGAAGAAATCAAGAAGTTAGCTCAACGCCAGGCTATGGCTAAAGGCGATCAAATAGAGTAGGTGAATAAGTATGGCTGCAATTAGTATTGATCAATTAACTAGTCTCAACGAAGACGGGGTGTATGACAAGCTAACTGCAGTCATGCTTAAACATTTACAATCAGAATTTTCTAGTGGCCGTATAACTCAAACAGATTATTCAAAAGTGTTCGTAGCTTCTATGGACACTGTAATGAATCAATCCATCCATTTTTTACTACAGAAAGATATTTCAGCTAACCAAGCTGATTTACTATTAGCACAAAAAAATCTCACTATTACCCAAGAGCAAGCAGTTCAAAAAGAAATTGAATTGACTGAAGCCAACATACTTAAAGTGAATAAAGAAATTGAATTGCTGGATAAGCAATCCGATATGTTGGATAAACAAATACTTTTAACTGACGCTCAAATTGATAAAATTACTAAAGAGATTGAAGTACTTGAGATTCAAAAAACTAAGCTTACTGCTGATGTAGCATTGACCAATGCAAATACTGCTTTGGCTAATAAGCAAGTTGAAATGCTTACTGCTCAGATACTAAATGTACCGAAAGAAGGTGAGCTACTGGATAAACAAGTTGATAAAACTACTTCAGAGCAACTGTTCCTTGAGCAACGTATTAAAACTGAGAAAGCACAGATTCTTGATGTGGTTGATTCAGTTAACGTAGCTGGTGTAATCGGTAAGCAGAAAGATTTGTACAGTGCTCAGACTACTGGTTTTGCTCGGGATGCTGAATTCAAGTTTGCTAAAGCAATGATGGATACTTGGAGCGTAAGACGTAGTACTGATAGTGATACTGTTGCAGATAATACAAACAGACTTTCAGATGCTAACGTTGGTGTTGCGATATTGAAATACATGAATAGCATTGGTATCACTCCTCCTTAATACATTCATGATCTTGAAGGGGCTACGGCCCCTTATTTTTTCGGTGAAATTTATGGATATATTTGGATCAAGTAAAGAAACATTAGCCGCGTCAGTTACCACGAAAATACTGGGCGATTTTGATGATCCCCTGCCTGGCATCATTACCGGGGCAATATTAACCGGTGAAGAACTGTTGCCTAATCTTTTGGATTATCAAACCAAAGGTTACTTCTCACGAGCTGAAAAATACTATAAATACGGCCGAGATACTTATATTCGTGGTTTACCAAAAGGTACTCACCAGCAACGTAATATTGATTATCAAAACATTCGTAGAATTCTTCAGGATAGTACCGGGGAACGTGTAATCATTCGTTATGCAGTTGTAAACACTGATTATATAAACCACTACGTAATGCAGTATCTTCAAGATGTTCGTGAGATAGATCCTGTAACTAAAATTATTGGTATTGATCCGCCAGGAGCTATTTCAGATGGTTGGCTTATCTATGATGAATACACAGTTGCTGTTGATAAACTCAGTGCAGATATTAAATATAACTACAATATCTTTGGCTCATTTACGGAAACAATTCCTTTACCTTATACGGAAAGATTAGTTTATCAAGTGGGATACCAATTACTTAATACCGATAATGAACCTACCGGTAATATGATTCTTTGGACCTACTTACAAGGTGATGGTGTGTATCCTGAATTGGATACTGTGTACGAATTAAATAAAACAAATGATTCTACCTACTATCCTGCAATACCATTTTATGAAAACAAAACTCAAATAGGTGATCCAGCTAATGCAGGTACCCCTTTGTATGATCAATCGAAAAAGTTGGTTGAAATGCTTGGTTTTGATTACAAAGATATAGTTACGCAATTAGAAGATGGTACTGCAGAATCTATAGGTAAAGACAAAGGTCTCTATGCTTATTTGATTTTAGGTATTCAGCCGACTTCTGGAATACTTCCAGATTATGCTACTGCAACTACCGCAGAAAAAATTGCACACTGGGATATAAACCAACCTGCATTAAATTATTTAATGGAATTCTTTTTTCGTGAATCACTGAAAGCAGATTTCTACAAAAAAGATTTTGAAGCTTATTTAGTGCCAGGTAAGACCCGTATTTTAGGGCCAAGTAAAAATTACATTTCAATATCTGATTTGCACTACTCAGCTTTATGGAGTTATTACTATATTGATATTACTAACCATACTGGGGTAATAGGTGAAATAGATTACTGCACCAGTGAAGTTGATCCTGACAGTATTTTAGTTTATCACTCCAGTTTCTTAGGTGATGGTAGTGTGCATGAATACAACACTACAAACTTAATTTATAAGAGGCAGATAAATTCTAATACCTATACTCAAATTACAGTTTGCGGATTACAACAACAAGTATTTGTTTTCGATAACACTCAAGCATCCACATTTGTAGATGATGCTTTTAAACCAGAAGATCCATTAATAATGGTTGTACCTTTGGATAGAGATATTGTTATCAACATGCCTATCAAATACAAAAACAGGATAATACATGCATCAATGCATTTTATTTTTAATTCGTACCAGATACAGGAAATTGAATGGTACCAGCAAGCATTCTGGTCATTTGCATTTACTGCTATTGCAATATTTTTAGCGGTACCCACAGGAGGTACTTCGTTAAAACTTAGTGCATTGTTAACTGTTGCTGGCTTAAGTGCTGCTGCTTATGCACTTCTGCTAACTTACATGCGTTACATAATTGCAGTTAAAGTTACTGAAGAAATAGCTGAGGAATTTGGTATTGAAGCAACTTTCTTATTAGCGATAGTAACTATGGCTTATGGGAAGTTAGGTACTACAGAAGCATTCTATGGTTTACCTTTTGCTTCTGATGTAGCAGCAATAGGGTCAAGTATTTGGGATGCCAGCAATAAAGTATTACAGGAACAAGCCAAGGAATTGGAATATCAATACGATCAGGTTAATGCTGAGCAACAACGATTAGAGAAGGAACTTGATAAGGCCAGACAGTTACTTAATACCGATACTGATTTGGACCCTTGGCTTTTTGTTAATCCAACTCCTAATTTACTTTGGGGAGATACCCCGGATAGTTTTATTGCAATGCATATTCAAAATCCTTCGGCTACCCTGCAGGTGATAGATAGCCCATCCAATTATGTTGATTTGATGCTAACATTGCCTACTATAGACGATACGGTCAATTAATGATCTGGAGATACTTATGGCCACTAAAGACTTTACTCTAAACTTCGGTACTAATCCTCTACAAACCAATGCTACTGATGTGATGAACCCACTTACTGATTTCAGTAGTGTGTTAAGTAGCTGGGGTACTCCCGCTGCAGGTGGTGGAGTTGAATTCACTACCCCACCTATGTTCCCTGCAGGCACGAACACTGGGGCAAGCACCCCCAATGCTAATTGGCAATTAGATTGGTTTGGTGGTACTCGTCCTGATCGTACTCAGGTTGCTGGATACATACCTACCGCTGTAGATGCATTTTCTGGTTTAGCTGGTGCTTACCTTGGCTTTCAGCAAATGAATTTAGCCAAAGATCAGTTAGAACAGAACAAACGAATTTTCAATTTAAATTTTGCTAACCAGGCTCAAACTGTAAATACTCAGTTAGAAGACCGTCAGCGTGCTCGTGTTGCATCTAATCCAGATGCTTACGAATCAATTGATAGTTACATGAATCGTAATCGTGTATCCAGCAAAGGTATCTAATCATGGCTGCTATTACATGGCGTAACATTGATATGGGTGGTACCGGTGCAGCCAATGCTCTACTGGCAAGTGGCTCACAAGCTATTACCCGCAGTTTGGATACTTTGGCAGATGTAGCTGCTCAACAAGGGCAACTACAGTCTGCTAACTGGGATCAAGTATCTAAAAACAATACTGATGATTTACTGGCTAAACTTAGTACCTATACATCATCCAAAGCATTAACTCAGGAAATGCAGGATGGTGAATTTAGCTTGGATAAACTGGATCAAACATTCGGCCGGCAATACAACAAAGCTGCTGTTACCCAGGCTATCGATGCCCGACGCAGTACTTTACTTGCTTCAGAACGTGCAGCCGAATTAAACAAACAGGCTGAGTTAAACAAACAAATCACACTGGAGAAAGCCAATCGAGTTAAAAAATTCGATGCTATGGCTGCTAACTTAATGGGTCAGTATAGTGATCCCAATGAGTTACAGTCCAAGCTATGGGCTGCTGCACGCTCTGTTAATCCCGATGGGATCATTCCTATGGATGAGTTGGGTAAATCAGTAGATGGCATTGTCAATCGGGTTAAAGGTGTTGGTTTGGATGAAGCCAGTCAATTAGCCCTTAAAGCACAACAGGACCGGGTACCGGGTATTATCACCGCAGGTACTGCAGCCATAGATAGAGAGCTGGCTAACTTCAAAAGACGCGGTAATTACGATACCAATGTCGATAGTATGATGGCTGATCAAATGAGCGTAGCAGATGCAATGAATAAGCTACGTACTCAAATCACCGAGAAAGGCGGTGATTTACCCGAAACTACTGAAATGGCTTCTACGATTGAAGAGCTCAATCAGTTGTTTACTTCAGAGGGTTTAGCTGCACCCAATGGACGTATTGTTTATGAGTTACTTACACAAGGTGGTCACGATAACCCTTGGATTGGTGGTGCAGAATTTAATTTGAATACTGATTTTGCTAAACAAATGATTCAAAAGATCAAAACTAACCAGGTATTCAATGAAACTAACGCGGAAGCATTAGCTAATTTTGCCCGGGCAAAAGCCAGTGTTACCGATACTGCTGCATTGGCAGTTGCCAATAACCAAGCTGAATTATTACGTGCTAACCGGGCTAAAGCATTTACTGGGGAATCTCATAGTCCCCAGATTATTCAGCTTGAATCGGTGGAAGAACGTAATAAGCAACTTATCGATCAATTACGGAAGATAAAGCCTGCTGGTGTAACTGAAACCCGATAATTACGATATACTAATTTCAGTCCGTACTTGCCCCGGTTGTGGAATACGCACCGGGGCTTTTCTACTTTTAGGGGATATGTAATATGGCCGACAATAAAAGCCCACTTCCAGATATAAACACTGCTGCCCAGCAAGTAATTGACTCCATGCCTACCAGTTCGATTGATGCAAAGATCAGTCAATTGCGTAATGAGATAAAGCAGGTCAGTGATACTAAATCTGCCCAGTTAGCGGCTAAGGCCCAAGCCAGTAAAGAACCTATTACTCGTAATACCTTCGAACAAGCATTCGCTAATGCTGCTTCTGCGCCTGATCTGGACACATTCATGTCTATGGCTTCCCCTTTGCCTGCTGACCAACTGAATGATATTTATGCGCGTGTGCAATTGAATAAAATCAATGCACCAGTTAAAGAGGCTGAATCTAAATTTTTCAGTGATGCCGAGATTAATGATAGTGCTGCTAAATACCTGGCCAACACTTTGATGGGTACTGCTGGCCGTGTAATGGATATTGGTGGATCACTGTTAAATGTCGGTACCGAAGCAGCACAAACTTTCCGTAGAGCTTCTCTTGATGGAGCTGATTATGAGATCGCTAAATCCATAGCTACCAAGAAAGATATTTACGACGATGCTCGTGATGCATTACGTACTGAAACTGATCCAGATAAAGCTGCGATTTTACGCGCTCGTATGGAAGCTAATTCCCCTGCTAATTACAGTGATTTGGAAAAAGCTTCTCTGCAATCTACTGAAAGTACCTTTACTGATTTTGGTGGTGTTAAGCGTACTCAAACAATTCCATCAAAAAATGAACGAATTAATACATTACTCAAAGGTAATGTTCTTCAAGCTAATGTTGATAACTATGCCGGCTCACTCACAGATTTAACTAATCAATCTGACATTGAAACAATGATTCGCAGTGCTAACAGTGATTTTGCGCTGGAATCAATTAAATTTAGTGATGC
>JACCDR011950423.1_pt1 | contig 21246 bp, 30 predicted proteins | sample 7446431 | NCBI WGS metagenome assembly JACCDR01 (sample SAMN15323443, study PRJNA562643) | freshwater metagenome | isolation source: river surface water | place: USA:Blue River Watershed | collected 2017-08-17 | reverse complement strand
TGGACCATGGCCAGCCCGCCACATCGGCCAACCGCTCCACCTCCTCAAAAGACAGTGCCCTCCGCTGGTAGGTTGTCTTGCTGGAAATTTTCAATGGCTGGGGAACCTCTGGAATGAATGACTGGGCTTTCATCCACCGCAACCATTCCAGCACCATCACCTGATACATGCCCTTGGTGACATTGGTGTGATCTTCCAGACTGTCCACAAATCCGGCCAAGGTTTTTGAATTGATTGCCCGAATATCTTTGATGGTTTTCAGCTTGCAGAAATTGGCAAACTTTATCAGTTGCTTTTCAACTAGCTGAATCCGTTTGGCACCCACCCCAGATATTTTCTTGTGTTTGATGAATCGTTCTATCAGTTCCATCACCGTTTCAGATGTGGTGCTGATGGGGGAATCCAGACCGGCGAGGATTCTATCTTCCTTTTTCTGCATTTCCCGCAACATGGTTTCAGCCGCGGTTTTATCCCTGCACAGTCTGACCACCACCCTTTCACCGGTTGCGGTCTTGATCCTGCCATGCCAGTCTGTGTGGGGAACCCGTGCCCTGCCACCAATGGACACAGGGAACCATGTCATTTTTCCACCATGGTTCAGGCAAACTTGCTGTTGCCCATCCACTTCCCGGGTTTTGGATCCCCTGGGAATCGTCCTGGTGTAGGTTGGTTTAAACACCCTGCGAAGTCCTTTTCTTGTATGCCGTCTTGTACTGCATCTTGTACCAATGTTTTACAAAGATAGGCAACCATGTACAAGACGGTCAAGGTTTTTTCTGGGAAATTCGATATTTCCGGGGAATAATTTAGGGTGAATTCTCCCATCAGAGGCGACTGGGCAAGCTAAAATCAGGCTATTTTAACAGAAAAATGGATGTGTCTTGCTGAAATCTTGTACAACCGGCCGATGTAAAATAAAGAAATTAGGTGAAACCTGTGGTCAAAAATTCTGTGGCTGAACCAGGAAGGAACCTTCATCGGTTCCCACCAATGCCCCGGATGCAGACCACCTGTAAAGATGTTGGCCTGATTGGGTCAGGGTGAAATCATGGTGGAAATCCCCTGCACTGTTCCGGGTGATTTCCCCAGCCCCCCAGGTGACAGTGGTGTTGGTGCCATCCGGTTCATGGATTTCCAAAGTGACTTCTGTGGGGTCTGTTGCCACACCGTCAAGGTCTGTGAATGTCACAGCTAGGTGGGCCAGATCACCCACATCCAGTGCTGCATTTGGAACCGCGGGATCCCATGGCATGGTTTAGGCTCCCGTCACAGAATGGGTAATGATGCAACTGGCTTGGGTGGAATGTTCAATGGTTGCGGTTTCTGGATCACTGATGGTTCCTGGAACCACATACCCAAACCCAGCCAATGCAAAATTCACCCGCCGCCAATCAGCACCCATGGGGATGGTTGGCCCATCTGCGACTGGGGCACTGCCCATCAATGCTGCTGCTGACTGGTAATTCAAAACCAATCCCTCTTTGGTATTGCCGGGTTGTTTGGATCCGGGGTGACAATGTATGGGGTGATGGCATCCGGAATTGGCATTTCAACCAATGACCTTACCAACACCCACCACTTGCCATCACCGTTGTGTTCTCCAATCACTGAAACAGCCAGGGTCAGAGTTGCTTCAGTGGTGTTCCACCCACCATTGCCATCAGGCATGGTGAAACCCAACGCTTGGCCAACCTGGGCAGCAGCAGTTTGGGAAGGGAAACACAGCAACAGATCAATCATGTGGTCAGTACCTGGTGTTGTGTGTCTGTCAATTGGGTTGCGTAATATCGCACCCTGGCCAATGTGCCGTTCAGGTAGTTTCCTGATTTGTCCACCCCCAACCGCAACCGGTTCACAGTGGGCAGGGTGCCACTTACATCACTTTGAACAGTGCCACCATTCAAACATGCTTTGAAACTATTGGCCTTATAACTGACCGCAAACTTAAACGGTGTGCTAGCCGTGATCGTCCCACCATCGAGATCAGCCTGGGTAGCGCCACCATCGGTTACGGTGAACTTGGGATCAGTGCCGCTTGTGTAGATCCGCATCTGCTCGTTGGCCGTGTCGTCATCTACGGCAAGCAACGTAGCCGTACCGCTTCCAAGCGTCACACCCTCGACCACAAAAGTACCTTCGGTCGCATTCCAGATACCTGAAAATCCAGCACCTGAAACCAGCGCCACATCAGCAGACCTAACTACGCTACCAGCTCCAGAGCTTGAAATGGTAGTCGATGGCGTTGTGCCAGTCTCAACATCAGCACCCCATGCGTAAACAGTAGCGGCGACATTAGGACCACCCACCGCAGTGCGCTGATCAATGCCAAACCAAAGCTTTGTAGGATTAACCGTGTAATTGACCGTAACAGAAAACCTCTGCCAAGATGTGGTTACGTTGCACGTTGCAGCCGAAGACTCTGAACCAGAATCATTTGCGATGCGAATCAGAACCGTTTGCGCGGAATCAGCCTTCAGCCAAACCGACCCAACATGATTACCAGTATTCCCATAACCAGGACTCTGATAGACATAACCGGCAGATGTGAATACCAGCTTATCCGCTTCGCTCGTCCCGTCTGGAGCAGTCGTATTGTCTGCCGTAACGGTACAATTAGACTTGCCCCACGCAGCGTTAGAGAAGTCGCTGGAATACCCATACAACTCCGTAGCCTGCCCCTCAATCAGCAACCCACGCGACACCCAAACACCGCCAGAATACACATATTGAAACCGGGCAGCATCAATAGCCTTGGAAGTAAGGGAACCGTCCGAATTGGTTTGATAACCAGTGCTTGCCCTAGAGAAAGAAGGGGTTGGCCCAATGCCATAACCAAATGCGCGGTTGTTGGCAAAGTCCCAATCAATTGCAGGTGGTGGCCCATACGCTGAACCCAGCCTGAATTCGCCAATGCCCAAGCCAATTCCCAGGCCGATCATTGAATACCCCCGGTTGGTGCCAATGCCCAGGAAATTACACACATCAGTATTCCTCAACCTGTGCAATCACATTGCAGGTTTTGGTTGCGGTCATGGTTGCCAATGCGCCCACCTTCAAGATGTACCCAGCCTGCAACTGGATCACAGATCTTCCAGCCACATCCCGTGGCAAACCTGGCAGCAGGGATGAACCCAGAATATCCACCGATGCAATGGCACCTGTGTATCCACTGTTGATTGGGATGTTCACCGTTCCCAAAACAAAATCACTGGTGCCATTGTTGATGGATACCACCAGGTTCACCGCGGTTGTATCGTTGGTGGAAACCACCAGGGATTTCACCACAGCACCTTCAGTGGCAGCAGTGTACAAAGTTGCAGCCACCGTGGTGTTGGCACTGGTCAGTGCCACCGCGGGATTCTTGATTGTCTGCGTGAAATTCAGATTGGTGGACTTTGCCACTGGTGGTGCCCTCGATTAGTAGCCTGAGAAAATATTGCCAGCAGCCACAGTGGTGTTGGTTGCCTTCACCCGGGTGAACCTGCCAGGAAGGATGAATGGGGCAGCAGCCACAGGAATGATGTTGGTGTTCCCAGCCACATCAATCACTTCCACATTCCCGGCAGCAGTGATCAACAGTGCCCGGGAAGTCTGTGCCAAATCGTTGGTGTTGTGAGGGGTGACCGCGACCCACGCAGTTGGTGGGCTTGTCAAACCTTTTTCGTAGCCTGAAAAAATGTCTGCCATCTGCGGTCAACCCTCCAACAAAATTGATCAGATCACCTCTGGTTCAGATTTCAACCGTTCCAGAATGAACTTGATTGCCCAGTCAATTGCCAGGCTGGCGAGGATCCCAACCAGGGGACCACCGGAACCATCCTTTGATTGTGACACAAGGGCTTGCTCCAGAAGATCGGCACCACCTTCCAGGGTCAGGGGTGCCGGTTCCACTGCCATGGGGGCAGGGGGAACAAGTTTGGTCATTTTCCCAAGGCATCCCACAATGGTCAGGCCTGACCGGTATACCGTTTCATCAAATTTCTTTTTGCCCCTGGCAAATTCCACAGCAATCCCGATGGACACCGTGGGAAGTCCTTCTGGTAATTCAATCGGATCCATGATCAACCACCCTTCTTTGTGTGTCTGATCCCTGACCATTCTGCCTTCCACCGTGAAAGACAGACCGATCGTGAATCAATGTTACCTTTTCGTGGATGTGATCCACTTTCCTTTCAACCGTCTCCAACTTCCCTTTGGTGTCCCGGATGTGATCCCTGGTGTCTGTCTGCACCAATAGCTGATCCTTCTGGATGGATTCCTGGGTTTCAAAATATTTGATGCACCGTTTGACGATTGCACCACCCATCCAATACATGCAGAACACACCGAAAATGACCAGTGCCACAGCCAGGCCAAGTTTGTCCACCAGCTTTTCAATGATTTCAATGGTCATTTTTTTATGCCCCCAGTGGCTTATATTTGCTGGGATATCCTTTGAACAGTTTGAATGCCCAACTGTCACCGTATGCCAACTGCCTTTCGGCCACATCGGCATCTGTCATGAACCCACCCCGGGGTGCATCCGGTTTGACGGTTGGACCACCATGGGAATTGGCACCCCATGAATTCATCTGGAACAGTCCTGGCCTTTTGCCACCCTTGCGATACCCAATGAATGCCATGCAGTGTGCCCATGATCCAGATGGGCTGGCAAACCCTTCAGCATCCCTGGTCATTCTGAACCCGCGGTTGGAACACACAGAAATTCCATACCCACTGGCCAGTGCCACACAGGCATCCTTGAAGGTGGTGATTTTCACCACTTCCAGGATTGGGTTTTTCTTTGCCTCATCTTCCAGGATGGTTGGAATCCCTTTGGATCCAAAGTTCCTGCATCGGGTTTCGGAATAGGTGGTCAGGTCATATTCCCCATAGACACCCCGTGCAACCACACCATATTTCACAGCCCACTGTGCAGCCCATGCGCCGATGGACCCATCACCCCGCAACCGGCCACCGCCAATTTCAACCCTGGACCCACCGTAGATCACTTCCTCACAGGGTTGCCGAACTTCCTCCGCGTCACCCTCCACAATCTCTGCTGCCATCGTGAACCTGATGGCATTGGCTGTGCCAAAACTCACACAGGATCCAACAGATCCCTGGTTGGTGTTTGGCCAAGGTTGTCCACCTGTGGCAAGCTTGTACAGTTCCCAGCCCCAGAGTTCATCAGGGATGGCATCAAAACTGACTGCCTGCCCAGCTTCGGTTTCACCAAAGCTTTGGTAAGGCATTTGGGCCTGAACCAATTCCACCTGTTCTGGATCATCAATCCAGCCCATCCTTGATGGATCAATTGGTGGTTCTTCCATGGACATTGCATCCACCCCTTACTTGGCCAGTTCTGCCAGGATCCTGGAAATCCGTTTGGCCAGTGCCCCAGCCTTTGCACCCAAGCCACCAGCAAACGGTGCAGCCTGATCAGTGCCCAGGGTTTCGTTGATTTCGTCTTGCAGGCGGGATCTGACAGAAAGGATTGCAGTTCCTGGAACCCCTTCCGCTTTGGATGCAGCCCGCATGGACTGGGACCAGGTGCCTAGGTCTGGGGATTTTTCCGCCAACTCTGCACCTTTGCCGTAGGCTTTTGACAACTTCCCCAGGTTTTCTTTCTGCCCGGGTTCCTGGAGTCCACCCAGGATTCCCTTCAATCCGTCGAACAAAGGATCTTTGGTCACATCCACCGGTTCATCCGGGGGGACCACTGGACCAGGTGGGTTCACTGGTCCTGGGGGTTGGGGACTGGAAGGGTTGGCAACAATAGTGAACAACACAGGGGACCAGTTGCCACCCTCAACCGTATAAGCCAACACCTTGTAAGTTCCTGCTTTGGTGGGAATCACCACCAATGATTCAGGATCTGCCAGCACAATGGATGGCACCACCGTCAAACCATCACTGACGGTGAAGAACTTGGCCGGTTTCCCTGGTTTGATTTGGACCATCTGACCCACTTGGACCTGTTGATCAGGGATCACAAGTGGCTGGGAAATGAGAAGGAATAACAGTGCAAACATGGAAACACCCCCTGGATAGTTTCAGACTATCCGGGGGGGTGGATTCAGGATTTTCAGGTCTTAATAGATTTCAGACTTGATCAACAGCCACCAGAAGAAAATGGCTGTGAGGGTTACACCTGATGGCAATCCCAGGACAACCACTGATCCTGTTGGCACATAATAAATCAGCACCAGCAGGACAATCAGTTTCAGCAGAATCACAAATGGATTCGAACTTTTCTTTTCAGTTTCTTCCATGGCACCACCCCTGGAAAGGACTTCACCCGGGGAATTATATCAGTTCTGCAACTTGAATGGGGTGTCCACTGTCACAGAAAATGTTCCTGCCGTGCTGGTGATATCTGTGCCAAAGTCCACATACCCCACCAGTTCATCAGCAGATGCAGCCCCACCGCGGGATTTGTAGATCACCCCCCCCCTGGCTGTGATGGTGGCAGTGGTCCAGTTGGTCACAGTGAAAGTTATTTCCACATCATTGTTGGTGTTGTCCACAGCAGCAACAGTGGGGGTGCAGGCATTCCCCCCAGCAGTGTACCCAGTTCCGGTTACCTCGTTGGTGATATCGTCTCTTTTGTCGTGTGCCTTGCTGGCTGTATAGCTGCTGGTCACCAACATCATTTTGAATGTGTCGGTGTCGAAGTCGATGTTTCCAACACACAGATCCCGCAAGCAGGAATTGTAAATCATGGATGCCATGTTCCACCCCTTTCAGGTTTCCTCATAATCCGGACAATCTTGACAACATCTGATCCCATCACCCTGGTTGCTGTTTGGTCTGCACTGCCCGTGCAAATCGCATTTGTAAATGAACTTCTCTGGACAGTTGCAATTTGCCCGATCAATCGGGATGGGTGACAGATGAACACAGGGAAGTTCCAACCTGTTCACCTTTGGCATGGTGCCCAGGAAAGGTGCAACAGCTTCTGTGAATTTCAAAACATAAGTGGCAACATTGGTGGTGGTGTAGTTGTCAATTTGCTTGATCACCGTGCCAGACACCACCAGTTCAAATGGGCTACACGAATGGGAAACATAAGTGGTATTGGCAGACAGTGCCAGTGTGCCTTGCAGCCATGGAAAAAACTGGTGCGCGATTGAATAAGAACATGAACAAACCCTGAAACCTGCACTGAGGTAAACCTTGATCGGGTCAATTGATGCTGGATCAGGAACAAAGGAAACATGGGCAGCAGATCCAGCATTCTCCATGGGTTCAAAAGTTGGTGTTGGAGAAAACCAATTGCAACTGGAAAGGGTGGTCAAATACTTCATCCCATTGCATTGGTAGATGTTGTCAAATGACAACAGGTCACCTAGTTCCGTTGCCCCGGATGGCAGGCACATTCCTGCAAGGGTGTTTGGTGCAATAGGGGTGAATGTGATTTCACTGGCCAGGTAAAAAGGCACCGAATTATCAATGGCACCAGCACACAACCCACCTGTCGAAAACAGATGGGGAACAAATCCTGTGGGGCAATTGCTGCAACAGCCACATGGGCTGGATGTGGTTGTGGTGCTGCCACTGGTGGCTGTTACCGTTGCACCCCCTTGGATTGCCTGTGCTGTCAGTTCCAGGGTTGGACCAGATGTGCCATCTGATGTGCCAGTGCTGGAACCAGTCAATGATGTGGTGGTGGTTGTTGTCCCACTTCCAGAACCACCACCACCACCCCTGGCAGTTGCTTCAATGGGGGTGGTGTCCGGGGTGTCTGTGAACCCCCCTGAAAATTCACCATCAACAATGGGGTCTGGCATCAGGCCACCACCCCACCAGGAATGGTCAGGGATTTGGTGGTGACTGTCAGGCTAGAACCAGAACAGGAAACCGCGGTCACAACTGTTTGGGAAACCGTTGCCAGGCTGTTGAATGATGTTGCCAACAAAGGGTAATGCACACCCCCTGATGCCTTCACACCCAACAGTCTGCATTCATAATAATCACCAACCACCAGGGATTTCCCATTCAAATCCCGGATGATCACTGCTGGACCCTGCACCCAGGACCCATCCACATTGAACCATTCATCCCCGTTGTAATCTCCCGCGGTTCCGGTTGCTGATGTTACCTTTGCAATCAGCACCCCGAACCCAGGCCGATTGATCTTTCCCAGCACACCTTCTGGTGCCTGGTCCCCCAGTTCCCCGGATTCATACGCACGAACAACCGAAGCAATCCGTTGGACTGAATCGTGGTCAAAGGCAAACCCCGGATGTGATGGCATTTTTTAAACCTCACAGGGGGGAAGGGAACGACACAGAGGGAATCATTTCAAAGCAGTTGTGGAAGAAATCATCCCCAGTCCATCCGTTCACATTGTCATCAGCATCAAAGGTTGGGGCACCTGACACCACAAAACCATCCTTGCGAAGTGGCACTGGTGCTGTGACATAGTTGCCGGTTTCGTCCTTCACATGCTGGACAGTGGTGACACCACCCACAGTTTTCTTTGCCCTCAATCCCTGGTTCAAAGGCCACCAGCACCACCCATTGGCAACCGGATCAGCAGGGTCAGACCGCAACCCATATTCCCGAACTTCAAAAATCAGGTTCCAACGATAGTAGGTGTAACTTTCATAGACTGGGGATGCCTCGATTCCACGCAACCTGGCATTCTTTGCAGTGATGGACCATGGCCCAAGAACCAATGTGGATGAATTCAGTTTTCCCAATGCCAACACCCAGTTGTTCCCAGGTGCTGTGGTGGAATTCAACCCCACTGAAATCATCACCCCGTAGGTGTCTTCCTGCCAGGGTGGATCAATCAGATCCCCCACTGTGTTGGTGGTTGGGTTGCCGTATATGTCAGTCCATTTGACTTTGGACCCTGTGACCACAGAACCGAATTTGTAATCCCTGGGCCTGGTCAGGGCATCATCCACCCTGGAACCAGGTGCCACACCCACCTGTTGGGAATCAATCAGGGGATTCCCGGTTCCACCACCACCCCCACCCCCCATGGTCCAGCCATCCAACTGGTAACCGTAGGATGCCCGAACCGTCCAAATGGTTGGATCTTCCGTGTCCTGCTGTGGTGACAGACTGGTACAGAATGCCCGGGAATCTTGTGGGTGAACAGAAAAGATTGCAGGCAGGGATGGATGGGATCCAACTGCATAGGTGGTGTCAGTGGCTGTGTCTGTGACGATTTCAAAAATCCGTGTGTAGGATCTTTGATAGCCTGAATTGGCTTCCCCACCCTGACCAGACTTTTCACCAAACGAAACAAACCCCATGGCTTAACCTCACTGTCTGGTTTTGGATGGTCCCCCAGCCCAGCCAATCGCAACCAGGGCAGGGGGTGGGTTCTTCCCGTTCAGGATCTTTTTGATTTCTTCCAGTTCTGCCGCTGATTTCTTTTGGGCATTCAAAGCATTTTCAGCAGCCTTCACCAATCGTTCTTCCGTGCTGGCAGTTTCCACCAGGCCTGACCTTTGCCATTTGGACATGGTTTTCCAGGCATCCAGGGTGCCAGCGTCTGCCCTGCTGGAAAAGAAGGATTCCACCCCGGGCATGGAATCCTTTCCCAATTTCCCCTGCACCATGTTGTAAAACCCTTTTTCGGCAGCAGTCTGCCCAGCAAAGTCCCCCTGTTGTTCAGCCTTCTGGAACTGTTCACGGATCCTGGCCAATGATTGGGCAAACCGTTCCCCTTCAGTCAGCACCGGATCCATGACAGACCGTTCATAGTCTGCCACCAACTTCTGTTCCCGTTTGGCCAGTTCTTCCCGGGCTTGCAGATATTTGTCTGGTGCCATGTTGAAAGATCGCAATCGTTTGGCTGCTGCGTCCAGATCCTGCAATGAATCCTGAAGGGCAGCAAACGGGGAATCATCCTTCAGGACAAGTTGGTCCAGCAGGGCTTTTTGATCCTGGGCAAACTTTGCGCTGATTTCTGACCCACCAAATTTCCCGGATGCCTGGTCATATTGCCCGCGGAGTTTTTGCAACTTTTCGGCAATGGTGTCAAATGGTCCAGATGCCGTGGAACCTTCCGCGGTCAAACCTTTCAACCGTTCTTTCAGCTTGTCTGCCAGGTCACCCTGACCACCTGCCAATGCTTTGGCAATCTGTTCCCGGATATCCTGGGCTTGTTTGCCCAATGCCTCATAAGCAGTCAGGGGCACCTGGGCAAAACTTTCCACCAACTTGGCTTTCTTTTCACCAATCAGTTTCACCACATCCTGGAATTCAGGGGTGTTCCCAGCCAGTTTGGCTTGGGAATCCAGCAGAGACAATTGATCCAACACCCCCTGGATGGGTGGTGCCAGATCCTTTTCCAGGGCAAACCGGACAGACTCCATGTTGGCTGCAAGGGCTTTCATTGCCTCTGCTTGTTTGGTGGCTGCATCCCTGATGATCTTGGCATCAAATGCACCACCAAACCCACCCATCGGGCCTTCCACAAAAAGTTTCTTCCAGTTCATCGGGTTGAGGAAATCCGATGGCAACAACCCCACTTCACCCTTGCCCTGCACCTGCTGTGCAGCCTTGGTGTTCAGGGATTGCATCAGTGCCTGGGTTCCCTGGAACCCTGTGACCTTTCCAGACTTCAGAAGTTTTTCTGCCTCAGTGGCATTGGTGCCCAGCAACTTCCCAAGGGATTGGTAGGCATCCACACCTTTGGACCTCATCAGATCAAATGCTTCGGCAGATGCAGCCAGTTGGCTGTTCATCTTTGCGATTCCACCAGTGATGGCATCCACCCCTTTGCCATCACCACCAAAAGCCCAATCCATCTTCCCGGCTTTTTCCAACACATCCAAACTGTCTGTGAACCCAATGCCAGCACCAGACAAACCCTCGAAACCTTTGGTCAGACTTTCGATGGTTGCCACACTTGTGGCTGAAATCATGTTCAGGGAATTGAATGCCTGGGATCCCCGGGAAATATTCCCGGCCATCACCCCCAGTTGGTGTGACATGCGATCAGCAGTTTTCAGGAATTCATTGAAATCATTAACCAGGCCGATTGCCTTTTTTCCCAGTTCAAAAAACAAAACACCTTTGCCCAGGTTGGCAAGTTCATCAACCCTGGACTTCAAACCGTCCATGGCTGAACCCAGTTTGTTCAACCCCTGTTCAGCCTGATTCCCCTGCATCGTGACATTGATGGCAAGGGTTGAAATGTTATTTGCTGCCATCCTTCTTCACCTCCCGGACTTTTCCACCCCAGGCCTGAAGGATCTGCAACCACTGATCCTGGGTGTATTGCGGGACTTCCCGTTTCTTTTTCTTCACCCAAGGTAACCGGATTTCCTTGATCGTCCGTTCTGGATCTGATGTGTGTGGCCCGATCACCAGATACGCCAGAACTTTCACTGCAAGGGCATCAATCCTGTATGGTCCCCAGGGTTCCTCATCACGCAACTGCATCCATGCCAGGAATTCATCCGCGGTCATCCGTTCTTTCAGTTCCCCCACAGACCATCCGTGATGTGCTGCCAGGTTCATGGTGAACCTGTCCAGGGGGGTCAGTCCTTTTTTTCCTTCCCCCCATCACTTGCAGCCAGTGTGGCCAGCCCATTGATTTCCATGAACTTGTCTTTCAGCGCGGCCACATCATCCTGTTCCAGGGAATGCACCATCCGTGCCTTTGGATCCGGATCATCCCCAAACAGGAAATCCCCGGAACTGGAACACAGACACCTGGCCAGGACTGTCAGAACCTTTTCCTTGCCACCATCCGTGGCATCACTGGAAAAGAATTCCAGCAATTCGCCACAGGACATTTTGCGAACAAAGGTGAACCCCCCGCGCTTGGGAAGATCCACCTTCACCCGTGGCAAGTTCTTGAAAGGAACGAAATCACCGGCAGTCAATTCACCAGACAAGTTCCACCCCCACTAGATAGCCAATCAGGTCAGATTGGTTGGCTGGAATGTGAACGAATACATCAGGGGTTCATCGGAATCGGCCAACCCTGGTGGGTTGTATCCGGCAAAATACCCTTCCCATTCCACAATCTTCGTGGTGTCGTCAACCGTGCTGGCAAAGTTCACGGTGATTTTCACCCGGGACTTTGCTTCAACCACAGCCTTCATCACCGGCAGTTGGTTGGATGCAACCGTGGTGTCATCCAACATGCATTCCAGGGTCAGTTGCTGGTCATCAATCCGGCCTGGTTTGCGCCGCTTCTTGGTGTCTGCAACCTTGGTGATATCCCCAAAGGCAATGGTGAACCCACCACCGCTTAGGCTTTTCAAGTTGTCAATGGTGACTGCTGCCCCATAGCTGCCACCGGAATAGATCGCATAGGTGACTGTGGAACCAAACCCAAAAATGGGATCTGCCATGGTGATTGAACCCCTTAACTTGCTGCAACAAAACCTGTTATTTCCAAAATAGCTTGCCGGATGGATTCATCAGACCCATCTATTTCCACTTCTGACACCTCACCCACTGGCCCAGGTTTCCACCATTTCACCACCCCAGGACTTGTGGTGGTGGTCCAACCTGCCAGGGATGGTGCCAATTGATCCCGCACCCAATTGGCTGTGGTTTCGCATTCTTCCCGGGTTTCGGCAGTCACAATGCCTTGACTGGTTTCAATGTCCCCCCATCGGACATTGGAAACCCCTTTTGTTACTGGCTGGGCATTGGTGCCGATGTAGACACCGTAGGCTTTCACCTTGCCCGCGGGCACAATGTCTGGATGGATTCCACCTGGGAACTTGGTGGCATACCCTGTCCGGGTTGCCAACCATGACCGGATGCCCTTTCCCAACTGACTCACTTTGCACCCCCTGCTGACTTTTTGGCCAGCACTGCTGCCAGTTCAGATTCCAATGATGATTTGATCAGTGCCAGGGTTCGTGCCCGTTGCTGCAACCAGGTCACCTTCACCGGATGTTTCCCGGGAAGGTTGCGCCTGGATCTGCCACGGATCTTCAGGACATGCCCATTTTCCACCAGGTGCAAATAGCGTTTCGGGTTCACCATCTGCAACCGTTTAATGAATGGGTTCCACACCACCCGTTTCATTTTGGTTGCACCCACCAGCATCACCACCCGGTTGGCTGATACGGTTTTCCATTTCGGGTTCTTCCATGCCCGCGGATTGTCGGCAGGTTTCACACCTGCCCCGCCAATCATTTCCCCGGTTTCCCTGTCAAATGCCATGCGCTTGGGCTTGGCCATGGAAACCTTGAAATTGATAGACTTGGCCAATCCACCGGTTTTCCCAATCTCCTGGACAATCCCATTTTTCTTCAATCGTCCTGGGCCAAACAGCTTACGGTTCTGGATCAGCTTTTTGACCAGTCTGGCTTCCTTGTCTGTGCTGATCATCTTCACAATCTGGTTCAATGTGTATTCTTTGGCCTTGGGCACCTTCACCTTTTTTGCCTTCCAGGATTTGGTTTTCTCAACCCCTGTGGCAGAAATGCTTTTGCTGGATCTTTCAATCACCCTTTGGGCAAAACTCTTTTGCTTCTTGGTTTGCTTCAATAGCTTTTTGGCCCATGCCTCTGCTTCCTTGGATCTTTCCTTTTTGGTCTGCTTCACCGGGGAAGTTAAGCGCCCACCCACCTTGGGTGCCTTGGGTGCCAACTGCCTGGTGTATTCCGTCAATGCAGCCTGATCATTGGTTCCCTTATTGCCAACCGTTGCCTGGATGGTTTGCCGTAGGGCTGGCACCAGTGCCTTGCCAGCCTTGGTTCCAGCCCTCCTGAATATTCCGTATTTCTCCCGCTTGAATGCCAGGATTTTCCCGATCAATTCGTCTGCCCCGGTGAACTGAAATTTCAGCAGATCACCCATCACACCTTTTCCTCTGCACAGGTGATGGTCAGTTCATTCCCCGGGAAATCATCTGGTTGAATGCTGACAATGTGGAAGATCCTGGAACCATAATGGATCTGCCACAGTTCATTCATGCTGGCCAACACCTTGCAATTGTGTGTGATCACCGTGTGTGAATAGGTCACTTGCCCTTTGTTCAACACCACCCCGGTTCCACCACCATTTCCAACAATCTGTGCCCAGCAGGTGTGGACGATTTCAAAAGATTCAATTTCCTGCCCGTAGTCATCAACCGTGGTGACTGGTTGCAGGATTTGAATCCTTTGGTTTTTCCTTCCTGCTGGTCTTGCCATGTCAGCAATATTCCCCAGGTGCCCACTGATCTAGGATGGCATCCACAGCAAACGGTGCAGGCATCCCAGCATCTGGGGATGCTGCTTCCCTGACCATGTACCAATGTGCCACCAACAGCAGCAGTGCCCGTTTCAGATCCACTGGCACCCCGGATCCGTTCTGGCTGAACCCAGCAGTGAAATCAACCCACACAGGGTAAGGGTTGTAGGTGTTCAGCAGGGGCCATTGTGTTTCATTCCAAATCAGGATTTCTGGTGGGTTCCCATCCACTGCCCGGAAATATGTGTCAGCAGGCACCCAGGCTGAATTGGTTTCGTCCTGGTCATACCCATTGGCAAAGTTCACCACAGGGGACAAGTGATCATTGGCCACCGCGGTCACACCCAGCACCTGGGTTGGCCAGGTGCCTGTGCTGCTGGTAACCAATGGTCTGCGTGGCAACTTGAAGTAGTCCGGGAAACCCTCATATTGAACCCTGTATCGGGTCCATGTCAGGGTCACACCGGTCACCCGTTCGATGTGGTGGGATGCTGCACCAATCAAACTGTCGATGTAAACATCATCATCTGTGTGTTCAATGCGTAGGTGTGCCTTGGCTTCCGCCAAGGTCACAGCCCACGCCGATGGTTCAGCAATCCGGATGGGTGTGGGCACAATCAGCCACCCTTCTTTTTCGCCTTGGGTTTCGGTTCCTCAATCGCATCACCCGGGATGGCCACAGCCAAACCGGCAGCAATCATCCGTTCCTTTTCTTCCACCGTTTTGCAGGTGTGCAATTCCCCTGGTCCTTTGGACCAATCCGGCGCAACAATCCAATCCACCAACTGCACTTCCAGGCCCATCTGCTTCCCCTCCACTGAAAAACCATGGGGGCAGGCAGGTTGCCCCACCTGCCCCCATCAGGATCAGCCACAGCCTATTAGCTGTAGGCCAGGTACTTCAGTGCAGAACTTGTCAGCACCTTGGAATCGGTTCTGGCGAATCCGACGAAAGCGGATTGTCCATACTCGAAGTAGCGTTCATCCGAACGCAAGATGGTGATATCCATGGAATCCCGGATCAGGAACTTTGAGAAGTCCCCGAACACAACAACCTTGCCGGATGCTGTGGTGGCAGAAACCATGTTGTTGTCCACGATCACTGGGTATCCCAGCAGGGTGGAAGGTTCACCCTGACGATAGGATTCCGTGAACACCGGTTCACCCGTGGTGGACGCCTTCAGTTTCCTGATGGCTTTCAGGGTGGTGTCATGCATGGCGAATGCACCGTTGGTGCGATAGTACCGATCAACCGAGTGAACCAGGTTGATCAGGTCATCAACCGCGATGGCACCGGCAGAGGCAGTGGAACCACCGTTGCCGGATCCGGTCACGAAACCTTGGGGCTGGCTGGAACCAGTGCCCGTGGCGAAATAGCCACCTTGGGACCGGGCCAACCGATCACCAATCAGTTCACCCAGCAAAGGGGCAACCGGGATGGCTGAATCCTGGAGGAACTCCAGAGAGTTCAGAACCAGACCGCTGCTGAATTTGTATGCCCCCAAGGTGACTTTGGAGAAAGTCACATTCTTGACGGTTTCAGCAGTGTTTTCAGCCAACAGGGTTCCGGCAGTGCTGGACGATTCATCCACCACTGGGAAATCCAGGTTGTTGCCAGCATTGGTCCGGATCACCTTGGCGTACTGGCGAATGGGATTGATGAAGGCAAACACCTTTTCAATCTCACGCACCAGATCCGTGGGGACCAGGTAACCACCCTGGGCAGCAGTGCCAACCGATTGGGGATCTGTTACGGCGCGCAATTCCTCTTTGGGGTTGGCGAACAACTTGATGTTCAGTGCCCGGGTGTTCAGGTTCAGACCAACAGCAGCAGCAGCAGCCCGATGCTTGTCGGTGATGTGTTCCGGGTTGTCAGCCAGTGCCCATGCCCGCAGTGCCATGTCCTGGTTGATCCGGTGCTGCCGGTCATTCAGATCACGCACAAAGGAAGGGGCACCCGGTTTGAACCTGAAGGAATCCTGGGCGCGCTGGGACAGCTTCGGAGGCTGACGGAGTTCCGCCAATTCCTTGGTGATGCTGGACCGCAGTTCAGCCACCTTTTGGGAATTTTCTTCCAGGTCATCGGCACCATCCATGGCCAACTGTTCTTCACAGGCAGTCAGGCGGGAATCCAGTTCCTTGATGGACTGAACCACCCCAGCCAAGGTGGCAGAGTCTTCCTGGGACATTGCTTCACCCGCCGCGGCCAATTCATCCGCCCGGGTCAGCAACTGGGACCGTTTTTCCAACAGTCCAGCCTTTTCACTTTCCAACTGCTGCCGCTTGGCAGGATCCAACTTGGTAACAATTCCAGCCATGAAAACACCCTCGATTTATGGTTTGGAGAAACACATAAACCGAGGGTAAAAAGCAGACTGGATTCATTACCTTTTGCGGATCTTTTCAAGATTCCACAGCAACAGTTGCTGTTGCACCCGTTGCCGGAATTCGCATTGCTTCAGTGATCGCAATGCCACCTCAGTCTGTGGATAGACTGGCCTGCATGTGATGGTGCATTCCTTGATGGAAACATCCTTCAGAACCCGGGTTTTCAACCCATCATCACCCCTGGGTGGTCCCCATGAATCACCACCTGGTGGTGTGAGGAATCCAAAAGACATGCCCTTGATATCCCCGCGTGCAAGGGATTTCTTCAAATCCTGGGCATAGCTGGTGTCAGGCAGATCACACCGGATTTTCAACCCGATGGAATCTTCCATCAATTCCAGGGTTCCAGCAGACCGACACCCCAGCACCCACCGCGGGTCATGCTCCCACAGGCAGTGAATCTCCTCCATGTTGTCCAATGACCGTTTGAATGCGCCCGGCAGGATGATTTCCCGGAAGGATCCCAAGGGTTGGGAAAGTTCATTGAACTTTGCTGCATACCCTTCCACCGTGTTGGTTTCACCAACCAGGGAAACAGGCACTGCAAAGGATCTGACTTCCAAACTTTCCATGTCATTCCCTCATGAATCCCGGGTCATGGTAGACACGGGCTGGCTGATATCCCTGGGGCTGCACCTTGCCTGTTCTGCCCGTGAAATCCGTTCTCACTTCCTGTGAAACCCTGGTCATTTCCTGCACATCTGCCAGGGTGATCCGCAGCACCGGCAGTGGCCTTTCCTGCTTCCACCAATCTGCCCTGCTGGTGTCAGGCCCATCATTCCCCTGGTTGTTGGACTGATTGCCCTGGACCGCGTTGGGGAACAGCAACTGTTGCAGCATTGGTTTTTTGCACCCTCACAGGATCAAAAATGGAATCAATCACCAAAGTTGGCAGAGTTGGGAAGGATGCCAGGGCAATGGCTTTGGCCGATTCTACGGGGATCAGACCGGTTGCAACCTGACTGACCACTTCCAACAGGCTGGCAATCTGTGCCCCGTTCAGTGCTGTGGATTGAACATCAGCACCGGCAGCAGCAGCAGCAGGGGCAGAACTGCTGCCAGCCCCAGGGGTGCCCGCGCCCGGGGTGGTGGTGGGTGCAGCAGGGTCACCAACCTGGGGTGGCAGCAAGCCGAGTTCAGAATCTTCCACTGGTGATTCATTGCCTGGTGCCCGGGCACCAGGGGAACCCAGGTCAGGAACCAGTGGGGACATGTTCACAGGGGATAGGTACTGATCACCCCCATCAACCTTGTTCAACCCTTCCAGGGTTCTGACATCATTGACTGACATCCACCCCCAGTTCCTGGCCACCGCAAAATATTTGGCCCGGTTTAGGGTGTCTGCCCGCATCAATGAATTGAAGTTGTGTTCCCAGTAGTATTTGTCCCGATCCAATGGCAACAGGCACTTCTTGCTGGCCTGCTGTTCAAACCTTCGGCAAATGGGAATGATGCTGGTTTGTAACCAGGCTGCATTTTCCTTTTCAATATCCGTGGATTCAGTCAAACCCATTTTGCTGGGGGGAACACCAAAGATCCGGCAAACTTCCTCAACCTGGAACCTTCTCTGTTCAACCGCTTGGGCATCCGATGCCACCCCACCGGTTTCCACCCACTGCATTCCTTCGGCAGCAACCATCACCCGTCCAGCATTGTCCACACCCTTGTGGACTGCTTCGAATTCCCGGCGCAACCGTTCCCGTGCTTCGGGTGAAAGTGGCTTGGGATGGATCAACAATCCCCCGGGCCTGCACCCATTCAGGAACATCTGGGCAGCATACTTTTCAGCAGCACGGGAAAGTTCAAAGGATGTGGCACACAGTTCAGCCAAACCCCTCCCAAGGAAGGAATTCAGGATGAACAGGTTTTCTTCAGGAATTGAAACCAATTCCCCATCCGGCTTCCTGCATTCATACAGCCAGGGCTTTTCCTTGGACTGGGTGACAGAACCGATCGGGAAAGGGTAAATGGCAGTGGCGTTGCCTGCCTCATCCCTGTCCATCAGCCCATAGGCGACACCATCCACCAGGGAATTCACAATCAGTTCTGACCTGACTTCAATTTCGGTTTGGCTGGAATTGGGGATTTTCCACAGATCCCATGCAGGGTGGTTGGTGGCTTTCTCCCGGGAATCGTCGGCACCCCGTTTGTAAAGGGGCAGGGGGAACCCGGCCACCGTTTCAGCAGTCAGACGGATTGCAGCCAGGACCGCGGGTATGCCCAGGAAATCCTGATTGGATGGGGCAGGGAACTGGCCTGATGTGTACTGCTGCCACTGGAAGAAATCATTCAGGACACGAATCTGCCCAGCCCGGGATTGAAACCCGGGGATCCAATTGGAAACCCGGTTCCATGTCCGGGATAAAAGGTTTGATCCTGCCATTCATTCAGGATGGCAAACCGGTGTGATTCACCCTTCCTCATAACAGGATTTCCCCTGTGCCTCTGCAAACCTGCATCTGGCCAAACTCATCACCGCGGCCTGGATGGGGTCCACCTTGTCTGCTGATTTGCGTTTGTCGATTTTCATCAGATCATCCTGGTTCCGGACAATCGTGACATTTTCAAATGCCCACCGGAACACAGGATTGAACCTGATCTTGAGTTTGCCGGTCATTGCCAGGGTTTCGAAATCCTGAATGGCAGGGTGCATGGTGGCATGGTTCTGGGGAAACACCACCATTTCCAACCCATCAGCCTGAAGTTTGTTGGCAGTTGCCTGGGCATTCCACCGGTCTGTTGCACATTCCTTCACCTGATGGGCATCCCGCAATCCCTCGATGTGGGCAATGATGGGTTCATAATCAATCACATCACCCGGGGTGATGGTGATGTATTCAGGTGCCCACTGGTCATAAACCACCCGGTTGGCATTCCTCCGGTTCCTGCCAGCCCCCTCCGGGGCCCAGGACTTCACATCAATCCAATAAAACCCGTCCTTGGAAAAACACCTGGCAACAGATGTGAGATCTTCCGTTGCTGAAAGATCCATCCCCAGCCAGGTTTCCTCACCCTTGAAATCCGGCCAATCCTGTTCCTGTACAAACAGGGATTCCAGCACCTGGGTTTGGAACCACTTGCTGGCATTGGACACCCACTGGGAAAGATACAGTTGCCGGAATGCCAACTCTGCTGCTGCGTTTTGTTCTGCTTCCTTGAACTTGTTTTCCAGGAATTCCATGCTGATGGAAACCTCCAGGTTGGGGTTTGCTTTCTTCCAAACTTCCTTGTCCTTCCAATCATCATCATCAGCAGCACCGAACAACACCGGCAGGAATGTGGGATCCGTGATGATTCCATCCCTGACCTTCTCAGCTTGGATCCGCTTTTCATAGGCCAAGGATGTTTTGTCAAACCCCGCGGTTCCACACAGGTATGTGATCGGTTGTTCCCGGGCACCCATGCCTGTGGTCAGTGCCTCATACAACAGGCGATTCTTTTGAACCCATAGCTCGTCAAAAATTAGGCAACTAATGTTCCCACCATGATTGGTCATGGCATCAGCGGATATAACGGAATAAGTGCCTCCATCAATAGATTCAATCACATCCCGTTTGACTTTGCACAGGGCATCCAATGTGGGATCAGCCTTCACCACCTTTTTCACATGATCAAAAATGATCCTGGCCTGATCCCGTTTGCCTGCTGCCGAAACAACCTCTGCACCTGGTTCATTGTCAAACAGCAGGCAGAATAGTGCCAGTGCTGCACCCTTCAGGGATTTGCCATTCTTCCTTCCCATTTCCACATAGGTTTCCCTGTACTGCCTCAACCCATCAGGCCTGATGGTGTCAAACAATGGGCAGAAAATTTTCTGCATCTGCCAGGGTTCTGGGATGAATGGCTTCCCAGCCCATCGGCCTTTGGTGTGTTTGACAAACTTTTTGCAGAACCTGTAGAACCGGTCAGATGGTTGGACCTTGGGAATGGGTTCTGGTTCGAGGACTGCTTTGGCTTTTCTGGGCATGGGTGATTAACAGAACCATCTGGGTTCATCACCAAGGGGGATCCTCATGATGAACTGACTTTCCCAAGGAAGTGGCAAAGGAAGTGGCAATGGTTTCAGGCCTTGCCAAACCATGATGGCTGCAGCATGTTCCGGGGTCAGTTGGTCTGGCCAATCGGTGTCTGGTTTGATCCGTTCGTATTCTTGCTGGTTCATCCCACCACCCCCCATTCATCAATCATCAAAGTCCAAGGATGCCGATGCACGTTCCAAAGGTGTTTTGGATTTGCTGTCACCCGCGGTGATCCCGGTGTGTTCCTTTGCCCCCAGCCTGCTGGTGGTTGTCAGCAGCATTTTCCCCAGGGTGTCCAGGTAGGTCCGTTCCATGGTCCGGAGTTCCTGAACCAGTGGGTGCAACCTGGCAGGGTTGGTCATGGTTTCAATCAGGAAGTTCCCACGCAAATCCTGAACATCCTGATACAGTTTGTTCAGCCTTGCCTTTTGCTTTGCCCCCAACAGCACCACTTCCAATGGGGTTTCATGGTGGGTTTGGTTTTCCTTCAGTTGCTGCACCAAGTCCAGGTAGCAGTCCATTTCCTCAACCGTCAAACCCTTGGGTTTTGCTGGCAAGGTGACGATCTTTTTGAAAACCTTTATTGCCATTTGCCACCTTCCTTGTCTGTGTAAATCCGATATGCTATGATATCAGATAGGTAGATACATAAAAAACACAAGTGATATCAGCAAAAAGTGGTCCATGGC
>JACCDR010959998.1_pt1 | contig 21249 bp, 29 predicted proteins | sample 7446431 | NCBI WGS metagenome assembly JACCDR01 (sample SAMN15323443, study PRJNA562643) | freshwater metagenome | isolation source: river surface water | place: USA:Blue River Watershed | collected 2017-08-17 | reverse complement strand
AATAATATTACCTAAATGTTTTGTAATAATTTAGTAAAGTAGATCAATAAATATACAAACATACTAATAGTTGTCTATACTTAAAGTAAGTAATTAAGTGGGATAATTATTATGTATACCTTCACCGACGAAGTGAACTGTTGTGAGTTATTAGAAGACAGATTAGCTTTTCTTGATAGTAATTCTTATGACGTTTTAACGTCGTCAAATTGTAAAATAACTAAAGAATATCAGTTGATTGAATGTGCTATTCATGCCTTATATGAAGCATATTCTCATGAATGTTATCGTCATGAACCGTATTTTCCTTCAGAAGAATAGTATGTCTAATTATTCTCAATGTTCTATACGTATTACTCATCGATTAAGTAATGAGAATGAAGCACAAATTGTATTCATTGTATTTAATGATTCATGTCGTATTAGTCTTTATCGTCGTAGTAATTTAGATGAGTTTAGAGTTAAGTTATTTGAAGTAATGTATAAGAAAAATAAGAAGAAAACGAATTGGTTTAAGCGAGTAATTAATAGGTTTTTATTATGATTGAAGTTAATGTAATTGAAGGAGTATTTGATATGTTTTTAATTTTATTATTAGGTTTAGGTGTTATTGGTTTAATGCTTTATGCATTTAATTTAGAGTTTTTAAAGGATAGGTTGTATGAAAAGATTAATAAACTTAAAGCAGAGCTTAAGCTTCAGTTGACGGTTAATTCTAAGTTAGAAAAACAGCATCAGAAAGAGGTACAAAAATTAAAAGAGTATATTAGTGAATTAGAATTACAGCATCATAAGGATTTAGAAGCATTACATGAGATTATTCATCCTAAGCCTTTAGTTAAAGGTAAAGGCAATAAGGGTAAATGTGATGATGCCCAATAGTTATGCAATGTGTACAAAATGTACCACGCGCATAAAGGAGAGAATTATGAAGAGTAAGTCAGAGTATAATTGGTATGTAGAGTATTTGAGGCGTAAGTATAATGAAGCGATGAATAACAAGGATAAGGAGTTAGCTGATAAGGTATTAGCTGAATACAGGAAGTTAGTAGGGTAATTACTCTATTATCATTACGGTTAATAGGAAGACAGTTAATGAGGTATAAGTTAGGTATTGAGAAGGGGTATATGTTTCTTACGCGGTATACGAAGAGTTCTGTTTATTATCTTGAGTATGGTGATGATGAGGTTATGGCATTTAGGTTTATATTGTTTTGTATGATGTATGGAGATTATTGATGACTAAATTTAAGAGTAGAGTTAGTCGATCGTTACTTAATGGTTATTGTATTTATCATTATGTTAAGGCTAATCGTATTGAGTATGAGTTATTTGATGATAAGGATAAGTTGACAATATTTTATATTGATTATGGTTTTGATGATGTTCGGTTTAAGTTGTTTAGGTTGATTTATAGGAATTATTGATGAAGAAGGCATTGATTCGTGTTATTTGTAATTATTTTCATGTGTATTGTACTGATCCTCAAGAATTAGAGCATGTTAAAGAGATTACTATTTCTATGACCAATAATAATGGGTTGAAGGTGTATTTACATTTTACTTTCAAAAGTAATAAACAAGGTGTTTATGCGTTTATTAGGCCTATGTATAAGTGGTCTTATGCGGTTAGTTTTGAAAAGAAAGATTATCGATATTTGTTGTTTTATATGCTTTATGGATGAATTTAGTATGAATGATATAGTTAAATTAGAAGGTAAGGGGCAATGTTTTTTGGGTAGTTATGTTTGTGATTGTGTTAGTTCTAGTTTTGGGTTGTCTATTTTTAGGTATGCTAATGATGCGTATTATGGAGTACGGTATAGGGCAGTTGATTCAGGCAATAAGAGGGTAATAGTTTATTTAGAATATGAGGTAAAGGATATTCGGTTTAGGTTATTTAGGCTTATGTATGGATATGCACAGAATATAGGGTTAATTCCTTCATAATCTTCGTGTATTAGGAGATCTCATTAAACCTATACTAACCCCTAGGGTATGCCTTATCTTTGTTTACAAAAGAAGGGAGGAGCTCGCACGTCAGTGCGGTGCAAGGGAAGATAGACGTAAGACTATCGAGCCACCGCGCCTTAGCGCCCCTATATCCACATGATCCCCCACCTATCACACACTAGAAGGTGACAGTAACCGATAGGTGTTGATGAATTGACTGTGTGCCTATCTGGGGGCCTTTCTATACATAAAGGTTATTGCTTGTACAAATTGTACAGCCTTTCCCTAAAAAATTAAGGGGGGGGCATCCCGCTCGTAGATTATTGCGTAAGCAATAAGCTATGGTTGTCGCACTGCGACACCTATCTATGCACCATATCACCCCCAATTCTACACGTATTTACGTTAATTAATAGTAAAGCACTAAGCAACTAACGTTCGTAGATACTATACTTAAGAGGTATCGTAGATACTATATTGGGGGAGGGGTTGCCCAAAAGAAGTAAAGGGGCCCCCATCTAGCTGTACCCCCGTTTCAGTACACACAGGGCCCGCATGTTGCGGGAAAATATAGGCGAAAGCCTGGTTAAATGTAAGTACCCAACCGGAGAAGAAGATGGAACAATATTTATCAGTATTAGAAAGACTATGCAGTATATCTGTTGATTTGTGGGGTTTAGTTCATTTAGCTGAGGATAATGAGACTAGGACTCGCTATATGAATGCTTTGAATTCACACTTAAGTAGTATTACTTGGGTAATAGAGGCAAGACCTAAGAATTAGAATAGCGATGAAGAAAGAAAAGTAAAAGTTATTGTTTAGTGAGGTTATTGATGAAAAATGAAATGAAGCTATCTAGGGAAGGTTATTTGGAGATCGCAATGTATGAAGGACTGGTGTTAAGCCCCTATCTGGATACTCAAGGAGTATGGACTATAGGGCTTGGTCACACCGACCACGATAAGGGATTAAAGCCTTCTAAGATGAAACCTAGTGAGGTGATAGCTCCTCATCAAGCGGTAAGTATGTATATGGAGGATATGAAGCGGTATGAGGAAAGGGTTAATGAGTATGTTCGTGTACCCCTTACCCAGAATCAGTATGACGCGCTAGTGTCATTTGATTACAATACCGGGGGCATATCGAACTCGACATTAACCAGAAGAGTGAATGATGGAGCTACGGCTAAAGTAATTGCTGATGCATTTATGATGTGGACTAAGAATAAGGAGCTTATAGGCAGAAGGACTAATGAGAAGAATTTATTTATCTATGGGACGTATAAGAATGAGGGGACTTGTACGCTCTGGCGTACTAATGGCAAAGGAAGACTGACTAAAGGGGAAGTGTTTAAGCTATCGGAGTATTTATGATGCGAAGACAGGTAATGATATTTAAGACGGTGTTTGATTTCTCACGAGAACAAAACCTACCGTTAATACCGTCAGAGGAAAGAGTGTATTTATTTTATATGTTGTATGGTTTGCCTGTATAATTATTCTCACGGTATAGTAGGATTGTTATTGTTCAAGCTGTGTTAAAATTGAATTATTTTAATAGCTGTGTTATATAATTAATTAGGCCTGTCAAGGATAAGAACAATAAAGGCCTAATCCCACTGTACCCTTCTAGCTCCCTCTCCAGACTTAGAAGGGTCTTTTTATTGAGAGTGAGGGATTAAATATGCCACTGGTTAAGGGTGCTAAAGCAAGAACAAAGAAGGGTATTTCTGCTAATATAAGGCGAGAGATAAAGGCAGGCAAACCCATGCGTCAAGCTGTGGCAATAGCATACAGTGTTGCGGGTAAGTCCAAAAAGAAAAAGAAGAGAGGGCAGAAGAAATGAATTTTAAAGATGTGAGTTCAATTAGAAAGGTGGATATGCCTAAGCTTAATACGGTAAAGGATAGTATCCCAGCAGATAAAGCCTCCCCTAATTTAATTAATATGAATCCCCCTGAACGTATAGCGCTTATTAAGCGTGATATTAAGTTACCTAAGACTCGAGGGTAATAATGATGACTTGGTTACTCCCCCTATTAACTACCCTCCTAGGGAATATAGGGGGCGGTATCGGTGAATTCTTTAAGAAACAATCAGAATTACAGTTAGCTAAGCTTGATTTAGAAAGGCAAGTGGTCATTGAGCAGTATAAGATGGCAGCTACCATGGCTGAATATCAAGCTCAAGCCTCACAAGCTGCTTTAGGGGCTACCGGACGTGGCTTTAAGTATTTTACCTTTGCGATGTGGTTTGGTCCTTTCATGGTCGGTTGTATTAAGGCCGATTGGTCTAAGGCTATATTTGATAATTTAAATCAGATGCCACAGTGGTATGTTGAGTCTTGTATGACCATTATGTTTACTATTTGGGGAATTCAGGTGGCATCTCCTGTGATATCAAGCATATTTAGTAACCTCGGTCAGTATTTTGCGGATAAGCGTGAGCATAAGCTTGAGATGAAGAAGGTAAGCAATGAGGAATACAAGAAAGCATACTTTGAGGCATTACACAGGTATAAGGAAGTGGTCACCCCACTGGATGTGGCAATAGGCAATAAGGTGATTGATGATTTAGGGGAAGGCAGGAATTATATGAGGTAGTAGGATTATGGATGAGAACAAGGTGTTTCAGTTGCTCTCACACTTTTGGGAACTAATCGCAGGTGCATTATCTGCAGCGGTGTCTTATATGTTTTACAGAAGAAGGAAGGATAGAGAGACCCAAGAAGAGATATTGAAGGATAATCTGACGTTTAAGATAGAGATACGTGAGATGAAAGAAGACATAAAAGACATTAAAGATTGGTTATTTACACACAATAACAAAAAGAAATAATACGACGATGTTAATGAAGAAGAGAAAGGCACCTAATTCAAAGTATAAGCCTTCAATGTGTGATACGGTTATTGAAGTTGCAAAGCGAGGTGGCTTTCATGCCGCTATGATGCTTGAGCTTGGTGTAGGTCATACTGCGTTTTATAACTATATTCAACGATATCCTGAGTTTGCAGCCGCAGTTGAGCGCGCTGATTTAATTATCCAAGCTAAGAATGAAAGTATCTTATCTGAGATTGCTGAGAATAAGAGTGCTGGTGACTTTAAGGCAACATCCTATATATTGCAGACTAAGTTTGCTAAAGAATACGCTCGTGAGCGTATGGATATGAATGCCATTACTGCCAATAATATTACCATTAACAATCTAACCCTTACTTCTGAAGAACGTGATTATAAGATAGCTCAGTTATCTGAGAAGTTACGGTCTGCAGGTTATGATTTATCTGCATTATTAAATCCCACAACAAGAGTAATCGAAGAGATTCCAACAGATGACCACCCAGACGACTAATGTAGACAGTATTAAGGATGAGCTCATTAAGCTTCTCATTGAGAAAGAGGAGTTAGTGAAGTATAGGCGTATTGATACCCTATTTCCTGATACCGGTCCTTTTCGTCGTGAGTTGTATAAAAAGCATATTGATTTCTTAAATGCAGGCAGGCTTTATCCTCAACGGGCTTTTATAGCGGCTAACCGAGTAGGTAAATCGTTAACTGCCGGTTATGAAGTGGCGTGTCATGTGACTGGAGTCTATCCGCATTGGTGGGAAGGCCGACGCTTTCTTAACGGTAATCATTGGTGGGTAGTGGGTAAGACCACTCAGTCCACTAAAGAGGCGGTTATTGAAACGTTATTAGGTAAGGAAGAAATAGGTACAGGTACTATACCCAAAGAGTTTATTATTTCGGTTCATAAGAAGTCAGGTGGTGGTGATTTTGTTGAGAAGATAAAGGTACGGCATGTATCAGGGGATATATCGACTATTGTTGTAAAGACCTATGAGCAAGAGCAGGATTCTTTCATGGGGACTAAGAAGGATGGTATTTGGTTAGATGAGGAGCCTAATAAGTATTATATTTTTACTGAGTGTTTAACTCGGTTATCTGATAAGTTTAATCCAGGATTATTGATATGTACTTTTACTCCTCTACGTTCATTATCTGATGTTGTGCAGCAATTTATTCCTGGCGGTAAGTTTCCTGAGGGCAATGTAAACCCTAAAGCGCCTTATCGGTATATTACCAATGTGACTTGGGATGATGTACCGCACATGAATGAGGAGCAGAAGAAGCAATTCTTAGCGTCTTATTCTGAGCATGAGAAGTATGCCAGGAGTATGGGTATTCCAGGTTTAGGGTCTGGTGCTATTTATCCTTATCCTGAGCCTGATGTGGTATGTAGTCCCTTTAAGATACCTGACCATTGGCAACGTGCGTATGGTTTAGATGTGGGATGGAACAGGACTGCAGCCATTTGGGGTGCTCGTGACCCAGATTCTGATGTGATTTATCTCTATTCAGAGCATTATGAGTCAGCAGGATTACCTATGCACCATGCCAAAGCCATTAAAGCAAGAGGTGATTGGATAGAAGGTGTTATTGATGTGGCAGCTCGTGGCAGACAGCAAGGCGATGGTAGGCGTTTATTGGATATGTATGAAGCAGAAGACTTATTTCTTACTCGGTGTGAAAACGATGCAGAAGCAGGTATATTTGCGGTAAGTCAGCGTTTAGCGTCTGGCGGTTTAAAGATATTTTCAACACTTATGAATACGTTAGATGAGTATCGAGTGTATTGCCGGGATGAGAATGGCAAGATTACCAAGAAGAATGACCATTTAATGGATGCTATGCGTTATCTTATTATGTCATTTTCTGACATAGCCCGTGAAGCACCATGTGACGACTATGAATCCAGGAAGCGTTTTATTCTGGGCAGCGGTAGAAATGAGATTACAGGATACTAATCATGATAGAACCCGTAGAAACAAGTAATATGTTAGATATTCCTAATGATGAGTATTTGTCTTTAGATGAAATATTAAAATCTAAGAATGTAGCTGAGCTTTTAGATGATGTGGCATTACAGCATATTGCACAAGAGGTGGTATTAGGCTATGAGATTGATGAGGATTCGAGGGCTGAGTGGAAAGAAAGGCTTGAGAAAGCCATGGCAATTTACAATCAGAACATAGAGCCTAAGACTGAGCCATGGGAAGGGGCATCTAATATTAAATACCCATTGATTGCAGAAGCTGCTATTGGGTATACGTCTGCGACTCTACCTGAGTTGATAAAGAATGACCGTATAGTGAAGACGGTAGTAACGGGTCACGATCCTCAAGGCATTAATTTAATTCGCAGTGAGAATACGGCTAAATATGTGTCTTATCAGTTATTAGTTGAGTCTGATGATTGGCAAGATGGCTTAGACCACTCCCTCCAAATGCTTTCAATACAGGGTATATTGTTTAAAAAGACTCATTATTGTCCTATTGCTGAGGAAATACGTAGTGAAATCTGTGTTCCTGATTATATTTGTGTGAATTATGCTACTAAAAGCTTAAATAAAGCGCCAAGAATCACTCATATTCTTTTTATGCGTCAAAATGACATTATTGAGCGTCAACGAAGCGGTATTTTCTGTCAAGATGTTGACTTAAACAAGTTATTGCCTGATTACCGCATAGAAAATAATAATACATCAGATAGTCGAGACAGTGACTATGAGATTGAGTTATTAGAGCAGCATTGTTGGCTTGATTTAGACGGTGATGGCTACAGAGAGCCTTATATTGTGACGGTTCATAGGCCAACACAGACTGTTTTACGTATTGTGCAGCGTATTGATAAGGTGTATCGGGTCACTGAAGGTAGAAATAAGGGTAAAGTGAAGAAGATTACTGCCGAGAATTACTTTACTGATTATCATTTCATTCGGTCAGGAGATGGTGGGTATTATTCTACTGGGTTTGGGTTGTTGTTATACCCATTAAATGCTTCGATTAATACGCTTATGAACCAATTAATTGATGCAGGCACCTTATCGGTGACTCAAGGGGGATTTATTGGCCGTGGATTACGCATTAGGAATGGTAATTTCTCGGTTAAGATGGGGGAATGGAAGGTAGTGGATGCAGCATCTGGCACTAATCTTAAGGAGCAGATAGTTCCTTTACCGGTTAGAGAGCCTTCTGAGGTATTATTTAAGTTATTAGACTTGATGATGAAGATAGGGTCTAACCTTGCTGCGACCACTGATGCGGTAAGAGGCCAGGAAAACGTCCAGAATGTTGCACAAGGTACGATCTCCTTAATGGTAGACCAAGGTACACGGTTCTTTAGAGCGATTAATAAGCGTTATTATAGGAGCTTACAGAAGGAATTAAAGCGTATCTTCATATTGAACTCTAAATATTTAACTAAGACTAAGTATCAAGAGGTATTACAAGACCCGACTGTTGATCCTAAGGTTGATTTTGATATGTCTACCTTAACGGTATTTCCTGTTGCAGACCCAGACATGTCATCTGAGAGTAAACGACTTAATCGGGCAATTGTAATCCAACAATTACGTACAGTAAGCCCTATTGCAGCAGACAGATACATGCTTAAAGATGTAATGGGACTAGAAGATGCTCTAATTAAACAGTTACAACCACCTCCTGACCCCAATGCACCTCCTCCACCCGATGTCATTGAAGCCCAAGCTAAAGCCGATAAGTTACGTGCTGATATGGCTACTCAAATGGAAGAGATGCGCTTAGAGAATAACCGCTTTCAACTTGAAATGGCAAAAGTACAGCAAGCTATGAAGGAATCTGAGTCTCGTATTCAAGAATCCTTAGCCCGCCAAGTGAAAATGGCTAAAGATGCAGCTCATGGTGAAGCAAAAGTGCTTATTGCCGGACAAAAGATGTCTAATCAATCGCAATTAAGTGAAGATAAGCTTCAATTGCAGATGGCCGAGACTGCAGCAAATACTATGTTGTCTTCAAGACAGCAAAGCTTAGAAGAAGCACGTTTAGTTGCTGAGGTTCAACGCACGCAGCAAGAAGCTCATGAGAAAGCAGAGAAGGATGAAGAAGGTGAAGACGTATGATGATTGATAGACATGAGTATGAGCTTTGGTTGATTAATCCGGTAACACAAAAGTTATTGATGCATTTTAGGCAAGCATTAGTTGAAGTGAATAGAGAATTAGCGGATGGTAATTTCTTAATGCAGCCTGATATTGATAAGAAGATTGGTTTTAAGGTGGGTTATAAAGACTGCATTCAACATGTTTTATATGACATATTACAACAACAAGAGGAGTCAGAAGATGACACAGCGAGTATTTCAGCCATTTGGTCACCTAGTTCTGGTGCGACTAAAGAAGGTTGAACAAGAGAAAGAAGTAAAGTCTGAGTCAGGCATTATTCTTAAGATTAAAAAGAATGAACAGTTGGAAAATGAGCAAGCAGCCCATGTGGATGCCTATATTGTTGCCATTGGTAAAACAGCCAATAAATATTTAGACAATCATGACGGTCAAGGTGTTCCTGAGTACAAAGTGGGTGATTTAGTTATGATTGGTAAATACGCAGGTCGTTTAGTTCCTGATATATTTGATGAAGAAGAAATCTATCGGTTAATAAAAGATATTGATGTACTTGGTTTGTATAAGGGGGAAGGTATAGATAATCTTCCAGAAGTAGCGTTATTAGCGGAGTAATGACATGGAAAATTCAGATGAATTGATTAAGCGGTTAGACAAGAAGATGGCAGCACTTGAAGGAGCTACTGAGGTAGAAGTGGATAAGTCTTCTGATGTTTCCTCTGAGGTACATCATGAGGTAGAGAAGGAGTACAGTGAGGATGAGCGGCATGCCTTGTCATTAGGTTGGAAACCTGAAGGGAAGAAGAATGCAAAACAGTGGTTAAATGATTATCCGTTGATGAAGGAGATTAATAAGCTTTCTAAGGAGAATAAGGATTTAGCAGCTTTAGTGAAGTCATACATTAATGAGCAGAATGAGGAGAAGAAGTACCACAAGGAGCAAGAGATAAAGACGATGCGTCGTGAGGCGATTAAGATGGGTGATGTGGACTTAGTTGAGCAGATTGATGCGCAAACTGAGAAGATGAAAGCCCCTCCTGTACAATCCACGGTAGATAAAGTCTTTGCTGATTTCTTTGAGCGCTATCCTGGTATTTTTCAACCGGATAATTTAGATGATTTAGAAGTAAAAGATTATTTTCTAAAGACAGATGCTAAATTGGGTAATCATTTACCTCCTGAAAAGCACATGAAGCTTTTAGAGGAAGCATTACACAAGAAATTTCCTAAGTATTTTGGGAAAGAAGAAGAGGACGAACTGTACGAAAATTTGACAAGTCCAGTGGAGTCTGGTATACAATCTAATGTAAAGAAAACATTACGAAAGCGTTATACTGAGCGGGATTTAGACGCAGAACAGTTAGCAACATTTAAGAGTTTTCAACATTATAAGATACCGATTACTATTGAGCAATATATTGATAGGTTGATTAAACAAGGGGATCTTAAATGAGTAACAGACGCGGACGTAATAGTTTAACAAGTATTGTGGTAGACACAGATGATAGGGCGTTTTCAAGACCTGATCGGGAGCAAGAGCCTGACCGAGAATTTAACAGGAATTCAGAACGTGCACCGTTAGATGTGCAGAACTTATACAGTATTGAAGAGCGAGCAGGCTATAGAAGAGCTGCTGTACCTGATTTACCAGGTAATGTACAACGATATGAAAGGGCGGGATGGAAGGTTGTGACGTCTGCCGCTGTAAATACAGCAGATGAACATGGCAGAGCTACAAACCAGGTTGATTCCGTTGTAAGGGTAACATTAAATCTTAGACCAGACGCAAGATGGCATTCTGCGGTTATTATGGAGATACCATTAGAGTACTGGGATGAGGACGAAGAGCGACGATTGCAAGAAATATATCGTAGAGAAGAGAGCTTTGATCCTGGAAAGTACAAACAAAAAGGGTTTGATGCAACTTACGGGCATCTAAAGCGTGGAAAGAAATACTTTTAAATAAATCTATTACTAACAATAACAGGATTTCTTATCATGCCAAACAGATCAATAATTAATGGTTTTAGGCCTGTCGATCCTAAAACTGGAAACCTCTATACGGGTAACCTCCGTAAGTACTGGAAAGCCTCTGGCGGTACTATACTTGCAGTCGGTGACCCAGTCATAAGAGCTACTAACTCCTCAAACACTGAAGGCTATGGAATGATTGTCAGAGCAACAACTGGCGCAGCCATTACCGGAGTAGTCGTAGGATTTGGTATCGACAAAACAAACTTACATAAATCAGGCTATCTATTAGCAGCAGACGCAGGCTATGTCTGGGTTGCTGATGAACCCTCTTTATGGTTTGAAGTTCAAGAAAACTCTAACCCTGCTCCTCTTGCAATTGCTAACATCGGTGAATACATCAACTCAGTCGCAGCCATTGATGGTAATACGACTTTAGGTGTATCTAACTACCAGATTGATAGCAATACTCTGAGCACTGGAACGGGTACTTGGCGTATAGAAAGATTGGTGCAAAGACCAAATAACTCCATTGGCGCTTACGCTAAATGGTTGGTTTCACCGGCTCTCCATACTGAAATTAATAACTCTGCTCTTAACTTAACAGCAGTCTAACAGGAGTTTAATCATGCAAATTGATACTGGTGCCATTGCGCGCAGACTTATGCCAGGACTTCATACGCTGTTTGGTGCGGAGTATGATAGATTAGCGCCACAATATAGTTTAGTGTACCCCATGGAACGTAGTGAGAAAGCCTTCGAAGAAGATTTGAACATGCACTATTTCCAAATGGGTCAAGTAAAGAACCAAGGTGAGCCACTTGCTTATGCAGTAGCTGGTCAAGGTCCTTCTGCTTACTACGAACACATTGTGTATGCTCTTGGTTTCATTATTACCAAAGAAGCCATTAAGTTTGATCAATACTTCAAGCAAGCCGTTGATTTCACCAAGAACTTAGTTGTTGCTATGAACCAAACCAAAGAAACTGTGGCGTTTAGCCGGTTTGATAGAGCATTTGACTCCTCTCAAACTACGTTTGACGGTGTATCTTGGGGTAATACTGCTCACTTGTTAACAGGTGGTGGTACTTATGCCAATACATTTTCCGTTAATACACCACTTTCTGAATTAGCTTTAGAACAAGCAATCATTGGAATACAAAGCTTCGTTGATGATGCTGGCAACCAGCTTCCTATCAAAGAAGATGTTTTGATTGTTCCTCGTGCATTGCAGTTTGAAGCCAACAGAATCTTAGGTGGTGTAGAGCGCTATGGTACTGCTAACCGTGACATCAATGCCATGAGAGCTATGGGTTCATTCCCTGGTGGTATTGTTGTAACTCAGTACTTGTCAAACCAAACCAACTGGTTTATTAGAACCAACTGCCCTAATGGATTAAAACACTTCCAAGCTTGGGATTTAGAGCTTGAAAATGACACGGACTTCAATACTAAGAACATGATGTTCTCAGCAGATGAGTGTTATTCATTTGGTTTAACAGACCCACGTGGTTTGTGGTGTGCTCAAGGAGCATAATGTTACGATTTGGCCTCCTTTGTGGGGGCCATCCTTTATAAGGGTTAACTAAAATGCCTATGTCAATGTATCCTAATGGGTTTACCGATGGTGTCTCTATACGAGGTGTGCCAATTAATATCGGTTTCCCAGGAAAAGTAGTTTATGTCAACAACTCAAGTGTTATTCCTGCAGGTGGTATCGCAGGTTCTGATACTAACCAAGGTACTTATCTTGCGCCTTTCTACACTTTAGCTGCTGCAGTTGCTGTCTGTGTTGCAGATAGAGGTGATATTATCTATGTGATGCCAGGTCATGCGGAGACTGTAAGTTCTGCTACAGCATTAACTATAAATAAAGCAGGTATATCTGTTATTGGTTTGGGTCAAGGCACTAAACGTCCATTGTTTACTTTAACCACAGCAAACACTGCAACCATTAACGCAACAGCTAACAATATTGCCTTTATTAACTGTCGCTTTGTTGCTAACTTCTTAGCCATTGCTGCTTGTTTCACCTTAACCACTGCTGCAAACTTTACGCTTCAGAACTGTGCTTTTGCTGATACTTCTGCAATTTTAAACTTTGCTAAGATTGTTAACGTAAGTTCTACAGATAATGCGGCTGATGGTTTACGGATTGAAGGTTGTGAGATTATTAGTTCTCATGCGACCAACGCATTCTCAGTATTGGGTGCTGTTGCAAACATTGATAGAGCGGTAATTCAGTACAACAACATTCGTTCAGTAACCACTAACGCGGCGGCAGTTATTGCGCCAATCACTAACGGTAAAGTCATGACCAACGCCTTAATTAATAACAATAACATTAATACTGTTGGTGCGACTGGTACTGCCACTGGCTTGTTGTTTACAACGAACCAGACTACCAATAGTGGTATAGTTGAGAATAATTACTTGCAGAACTTAGCAACAGCTCCAATATTAGCTACTGCTGCATCTGGATTTAGATATTTCCAGAACTTTGTACAGGATGCTAACGATGCCTCTGGTATCTTGATTCCAGCTGGAGCATAACTTGATAGGGGTAATAGATTATGGCAAATACAATTACCTCTACGCCTTTAGTGTACGGTGTTCACAGCACCGTGCTCTATTGGACGTTAGTAAGTGATGGTACACAAGAGACAGCCAGAATACTTTATGATTCTTCTGCGGTGGCTTCTATTTTAGGGATTCCTGATCCGCTTAACTGTGCAATTCAAGAGATAAAAGTAATTACTCGGTCAGCTGCAGGTTTAATACGGCTTGATTTTGATGCAACAACGGATGTCCTTGCATTACCTCTTCCTGCAACCAACTATCCTATTGATATGTGCTTTACACGAGCAGGTGGCCTTAAGAACTATGCAGGTGTAGGACGTACAGGTGATATTCTTTTGACTACAACAGGCCTTGCAGCGGGAGATTTGATTACTATCTACCTTGATGTGAGACCGACAGCATGAGAAAGACCAGGAAGAACTTTCACGGTTATCCTGGTGACGGCTACAGATTGGCTCAATGTGATTTATGCGGTGCTAAACGCCACATTCAAGACATGAAGCTAATTGATGCAGAGTTCAACCGGTTTAATGGTGCTTATATTTGTAAAGAGCACCATAGACCCACACACCCTCAAGATATTCCTTTTGTTGTTGAACCTTCAATTGTTGAAAATCCTGAGACATTAAGACCTAGAGCATTACGTGCTCAGCCTGTTGTAGATTCTAATCAGCTTCCAAGCGCACCACAGCAGTTAAGAGCGTATTTAAATTCACTAGGTAATGGCATACAGCTTAGTTGGCTAGGTCCTCTTAGCACAGGTTCTAGCCCTATTTTAGGCTATATTGTACAGATATCAGTGCCTCAGTATATTGCGTATGTGACATTAACCGCAGATACCCATAGTTCGGCACCGGCTTATACCGACTACATTACTCCAACAGACACTATTTGCACCTATCGGGTAGCTGCCTTTTCAGAGTTAGGGTATAGCCCTTATTCAAATGATGCACCGTATCCTACTAATAGCGATAATATTTATTTGCCTTATATTGCTGGCGATGATGGTTATATTTTAGTGGGTGATGATGGTGCTTTTATTCTTGGAGATCAATAAATGGCTACCAGAACGATAACACAATGGCTTGCCTATAATAACTTAGGAAATGCACAAGTAGGTGACTACTTCGTCGGTAACCGAGGTGCTGGAAATACTGGAGGTCTAGTCTATGCCCCTAAACTGAATATGGATTCATCTCCCAGTTTGGCAGGTAACCTAAACTTAAACACCTATGGCCTTAATGATACCAACGGTAATCCTATGCTTAGGTTTACTGCAACAGCTGCAGCCGTAAACTACATTAATTTCCTAAACCAAGCCGCAGCAAGCTCCCCTGAGTTACAAGTTGCAGGAACAGATACCAATATAGGACTTGCAGTACGACTTAAAAATACTGGAACATTAAATGTATTATCGACCAGTAATACACCGTTAAGAGTAAGTAGCGGTACAACAAACCAACATTTAACTGACTTTACCTTTGCTAATACGGCTAACACTAGAACAGTAACTTTCCCTGATGCCTCAGGCACTCTATTCTTTGATAACGGTGCTGCAAACCAAGTGTATGTTGCTAACGGCACACCCAATGGGGGTACTTGGACTGCAACTACCGGTACAGGTAACGTAGTACGCGCTACAAGCCCTACAATAACTACCCCGGTGATTAATGGGATTACTAATGCATCCTCTCCGGGTGCGGGTGCTGTAGGTCAAATATTGCAATCAACTTATCCTTCAGTTGCGTTATCCTCAAGTGCGGTAACTAACATTACATCACTTGCAGTCACTGCAGGTAACTGGCTTATATCGGCTGTTGTTAACTTCCAGAATAGCGGTGCGGTATCAATTAGTAATGCAACTTTTGCAGCAATTAATACGGTAAATAACACAGTACCTCAAGCGGTATCGTTTGCGACTTGGGCAGCTGTTGGTCTTCCTTTTGGAACAACAACCATAAGTCAGCCTTTATATGTTTGTACAGCGCCTTTGTATGTCAGTGTGAGTGCAACAACAACTTACTACTTAAACGTATTTCAAACATTTACCGGTACTGTGAATGTTATTGGTGGTATGCAGGCAGTGAGGGTTAGCTAATGAATATTATTGATGTATTGTTATTAAAGTTTCCTGATAAGTCACCCATTATTGACTATCAAGTATTTGATAAGCGTGATGGCACCTTTGAGATATCGTATTGGAATGTAGCGTCTATGGGTATGGAAATGCCTACTCTTGCTCAGATAGTGCGGTGGTCAGATGAGGTTGAATTGAGCTACATACAAGAAAGGATGCGTGCTGAAAGAAGAAAACTCTATCCTCCTCTTCCTGATCAACTGGATATGATTTATCACGATAAGAAAGAAGGCACTAATAAGTGGATGGAATTAATTGAAGAGATTAAAACCTCGCTTCCTATACCTAAGGAGTAAATCATGGCAACTAGTGGTGATTATTCATTTACCCAAACCAAGGAAGAGCTTATTTATGATGCCTTTCAATTAGCGGGTATTTATGGTTTAGATAGACCGGTATCTGCTCGTGATCTAGCCTTTGCTTCTAACCTACTCAATAAACTGATTAAAGCTTGGTCTGCTAAAGGATTACATTTATGGTGTAAAGAAGAAGCAACGCTCTTTGTTACTCAGTATACTGCAAGATACACCCTAAGCAATAACACATTAGCAGGCGCTAACTGGGCTAACGTCGACAATACGGCGATTTATCAGTTAAGCAGTAGAGCACTAGCATCAAGCACTCAAATCGATTTAAACAGCGTTGATGGGCTTTCTGTGGGGTATAACATTGGAGTTGTGTTAGATGACGGTTCTACTCATTGGACTACTGTACAAGCTATTAATAGTTTATTGGTTACTTTAAATGCGGCATTGCCTTCTGAAGCATCTTCTTACAATCAAGTCTATGCTTATAGTACACGAGCCTATAAACCGTCTAGGATTTATTCATGTAGACGGGTATCAGGAATTGATTTAGGGGTTACAACAACAATCTCTGAGGTGTGGTTAAAGGCAATGGCTTATCAAGATTACATGAATCTAGCAGCAAAGACTGTGAATGGTGTTCCTTCTGCGTATATGTATAACCCAGATGATACGTTTGGGTATTTGTATTTGTGGGAAAGACCGATTAGCAGTGATATGCGTATTGACTTTACCTATGAGCGCTTAATTCAAGATTTAGATACGGTGAATGATAACTTTGATTTACCCAGTGAATGGCTTGAGCCTTTAACTTATCAGTTGGCTTGGCGTTTATGTACGCCTTACGGTAAGGATGAAAGAGCACGTGATTTATTGGCGGTAGGCTCTCAAATGCTTGAGAACTTATTGGATTGGGATGCTGAGATTGTTTCTTTAAAGATTAAACCACAAATAGGGTGGCCTGATAATGGCAATTATTAATTTAGATATCTCAGGCCCTTCATACACATTAGAAGAGTCTCAGGTTACATCAAACCAAGAATCAATCAATATGTTTGCTATTACTGCAAATGCATCAGGTGATGTACAGCAGGATAATCCGTTGTATGCAGGGCGTGGTACGGCAACCATGATTCCTACCGCAGGATTTGAGTATTTAGGTGGTCCATATGATACCGGTAGTGGTGTGGATGGTTGTGCAGGAATTTATTTGTATAAGATTGCTGTGTTATTTAATTCCAGTGGTAATAACCATATCACTGATTTTATATTTTATGCGGTAATTAAAGGACGTCTTAAGCGAATTGAGTGTCGACTGAATAATACAGTATGGGTAGCGGCTAACTTTGTTGTTACTGATTTACATCAATTAAACACCACACAAACAACAAGAAATGCTGCCAGGTTTTCAGACAATGGGGCTCAGATATTCATTTCTTGGGGTAATAATGCCTGGGTGTATACGGTAGCAAGTAACACCCTTAATGCGATGGGTAGTGTGGGTATGTTACCAGGTGTAGCACCTGTGCCCGGGGCTGTAATGATTGATGGCTATTTCTTTGTAGCCGCACAAGCAACCACCAATCCTGCAGACATTGGCGATCAGTTCTATTCCAGTAACGTGAATAATGGTACAACTTGGGTAGTTACAAACACGGCTAGAATGCAGTCTAAGCCCGATCAGATAGTCACTCTTTCCCAAACTAAAGGGGAATTATGGGGATTTGGTTCACAATCTATTGAGGTTTGGTATGATGCGGCCAATGCCAGTGGTATGCCTTTTTCTAAACGAGTAGGTTCTGACATTGATGCAGGAACCGTGTCTCCTTATTCGGTAAGAGTGGTTAACGATAATTTAATTTGGGTAGATAGTCGTGGCTATGTTGCGATGTCTGGCTTTAATGCCTTCTTTAGGAATCAGTCTTCTGGTTATGCCATTATTAAAGTATCTGATAAGTCAGTTGACCAGTGGTTAAACAGCTTACCCACCTTACAAACATTAATTGCTAGTGTGTATAACGACCGTGGCAATATTATGTATGAACTCACTAACCCTCAAGTGATTGTTGCCGCTGATTTCCCGCAGTGGAATACACCGGTGAGTGAGACTTATGTATTAAACACTAATAATATGATGTGGCATAAGAAAGAGTATACCAATCCAGACACAGGTGTTGTTTCTGGTTCCTACACTAATCATTATGCACAATACGGTAACTTTGTTCTTGCAGGTTCTATGGTTGATAATAACCTGTATTTGTTTGGCTCAAAGCTTACTGATTACTCGTATATGGGTGGCACGGTTTCTGTACGTTCACAAGGTGTTTATACCGATAATGGGGCACCAATCTACCGTTACCGTAGAACTAAGATATTTACTAATGACTTTAAGCAGATAACGATTAATTCGGTTGAAGTGAAATGCTTGGTAGGTCAAGGTAGTGTACCGTCAGATGCCGCTAATACTATTGACTTTTGGACTGCTTTAAGCGATGTATCAGGTACAGTACAAAGTGCTAACTTTGCCGATGATAACTATACAGGCATTGGTTTTAATTCATTTCTCCCGGTTTACACCCTCGTTGATAATGGTGATGGTACGCATACCGTACGTGGAACATTAAGTAAGGTTGATATTAACACTAACTTAGTAGCCGGGGATATGGTTGCCTTACAAGCGTCTATTCCACCGCCTGATGGTGTTCGTTACGGTTGGCAAGAAGTACAAATGGCACAGGTTATTTCGGTGAGTGTGGTTGCAGGTCCTTCAACACAAGTAGTTGTTAAGTTCTTATCCAATGTGATTCCAACAGGAACATATCCGGCACCTGCTCAATTGGATGTCAATCCGGTATTGTATGCAAGTACTGGTGGTTATGGTATGACGCCAACAAAGGTTACCTACACCACAACCAATGTGGCATTAACTTCAGATTATGATGGGATTCCTGCCCAGTTTACTCGTAATGATGCAACGACATTTAATACACCGGTGACTGCTATTGCTACAGCATCTTCTCCTGCAGGTCCTGTGAACTTTAAGTTAACGACTATGACAGGTAGTGGTGTTGTTGCAGGCAATGCCTACACTGTATTTGGTTCACTGTATGTGAATACATTAACGCTTACGACGGTAACACCGTTAAGTGTTGGTGATATTGTGACGATAACTCTTAATGATACATCGACTCAACAATTAACTGTGAATGCTGTGGCTATGGACAGTAAGACATTCTCTTTTGATGAAGCGGTATTGATATCAACGATTAGTGCAGGTAATGCGGTGGTAGTGACGCATTATGGTTCATCGCCTGTTATTGATATGCGTTATTCCATTGATTCAGGGTTTACCTGGTCTGATTGGGTATCACAGAATATGGGTGCATTAGGTGATTATAGTGCGCGTTGTATATGGAATTTATTAGGTACAGCACAGGAGTGGCAATTGGAGTTTAGAGTAGCAGAAGATGTGAAGTTCTCTATTGTTGATGCGGTGGCTAATGTCACATTGGAGAATCAATGATGTATCGGATTGTAGCTGAATTAACCATTGAGGAATTAACCGATTACTTTTTAAGCGATCCTGCCTTATGTTATTTAGCACTACCTGATAGTCAATTAACCAATTTGTATGAAAACCGTGAATTCATAATCCCACCGCTTTCGTATATACTTGGTATATATCTAGGGAATGAATTAGTAGCAGTCCTAAACTATACTTATTTTAGTGAGATATGCGTCAATATTCATCCCTTTTTACGTTCTAAGTACCATCACACACCGATGTGGGGTGAGATACAAGAACACCTAAGAAGGTATTTTATAGAAAATACTCAAGTTAAGAAAGTCATCGCAATGGTGCCTAAACCGTGTAAGAACATCCATAAGACCTGTAGGCGTTATGGTTTTAAATTAGAAGGTAGAATACTTAACTCGGTTATATGGCGTAATGAGATAACAGATACCTTGATGTATGGGTTGACTATAAGAGAGTAATATTATGCTAGGTGGAATGGTAGCATCCGCTGCTGGAAGTGTAGCTGGTGGATTAGCAGGTAGTGCCTTGGCTGGGAATACAGCATATCCTAAGGGGGGCGGAATGCAAGGTCTTACGTCCTCTAAAACAGGAAACTCCGGGGTCCCATCAGTAGTTCAAATGAATCCTACTGCAGCTCTACAGTTCTTCCAGCAGGCAGCGCAGTCCTATCAAGCCAATGCTCAAACAGGATTGGAGTATTATAACCAAGCTTTACGGGATGCTCAAACACAATTAACAGCAGGGTATACCGAAGCGAATAAGACATTAGGTAATTTATCTAATGCAGGGCTTAGTGCGACTAATCAGTACCTTAAGATGTTGGGTCTTAATGCGGTAAGTCCTACAGGTGATTTAGTTACACAAACACGAAGTCTGGGTACGACGTATAAAGATGTTGCTGATCAGATGGCAGCTGCAGAACAAATTAAAGATCCAATTCAACGTGAAGCGGCTAAGCAAAATATTCTAGCAGCCTTTGATGCTGCAAATACTACCGCTACAAGCGCTACTGCTCAAAAGAAACAAGAAGCATTAGCAGCATTAAATCCACAAGCATTAGGACAACAAGCACAACAAAAGGCAGGTCAGTTCTATGATATGGATTTACGCTCTCCTGAGCGGGCTCAGATTGTTAAAGACATTGTAGCTTGGCAAAATGCCCTACCCAACAGTCAAAAGCCTTCCTATAACCCTGGCGACCCTTTAAACGTACAAGCGTATTATAATTCTAAATTGCAGCAGGATTATCAGACGCAAGTTAATGCTATCAATGATAAATACAGTAAAGACCCTACAGTCGCTAGCGCCCAAGCACTTAAAGACCAGTATGACGTGAATTATAGTAAGAATGCAGATTACTTTGGTTATACTGGTGATGAGGTTAATGCACAACTTGCAAAGACTCCTGGCTATCAATTCTCCCTTCAACAAGGTAATGAAGCGATAGAGCGCTCACAAGCAGCTAAAGGCATGTATAACTCAGGTAATACATTGCAAGCCATGGATACCTATAGCCAAGGATTAGCCCAACAGACTTATAATACCTACATGAATCAATTACTCGGTATTGCAAGTCAGGGTAATCAGGCCACAAGCCAAATCTCTCAGAATCAGGTGAATTTAGGCACTAATATAGCCAATTTAACTGCAGCTCAGGGACAGGCTACGTTACAGACGTATCAAGGTATAGGGCAGGTCTATAACAATGCGTATACCAATCAAGGACAGACCTATACGCAGATTCAGTTGGCTAATATGCAAGCTCAGAATTCAGCGATATTGCAAAACTCAGCACAGAATGCTGCGATGGCAAGCCAAGCGTT
>JACCDR010697782.1_pt1 | contig 21251 bp, 21 predicted proteins | sample 7446431 | NCBI WGS metagenome assembly JACCDR01 (sample SAMN15323443, study PRJNA562643) | freshwater metagenome | isolation source: river surface water | place: USA:Blue River Watershed | collected 2017-08-17 | reverse complement strand
GCAAAAGGAACTGCAGCACAACGTGGCCCTGCGCGTGAAGGAAACCGACGAAGACGGCATCTTCGAGGTCTGCGGTCGCGGCGAACTGCACCTGACCATCCTGCTGGAAAACATGCGTCGCGAAGGCTACGAGCTGGCCGTGTCCCGTCCGCGCGTGGTGTTCAAGATGATCGACGGCGTGCGTAACGAGCCGTTCGAGAACCTGACCGTCGACGTCGAAGAGCAGCACCAGGGCGGCGTGATGGAAGAACTGGGCCGCCGTCGTGGCGACCTGCAGGACATGCAGCCGGACGGCAAGGGCCGCGTGCGCCTCGAGTACCGCATCCCGGCGCGCGGCCTGATCGGCTTCCAGGGCGAGTTCATGACGCTCACACGCGGCACCGGCCTGATGAGCCACGTGTTCGACGCTTATGGTCCGGTTGACCCGAACAAGGGCGAAATGGCCGGCCGTCGCAACGGCGTGCTGATCTCGCAGGACGACGGCGCCGCTGTCGCCTACGCACTGTGGAAGCTGCAGGATCGCGGCCGCATGTTCGTCAGCCACAACGACCCGGTGTACGAGGGCATGATCATCGGCATCCACTCGCGCGACAACGACCTCGTGGTCAACCCGATCAAGGGCAAGCAGCTGACCAACGTGCGCGCGTCGGGCACCGACGAAGCGGTCCGCCTGGTGCCGCCGATCGAGCTGACGCTCGAATACGCGGTCGAGTTCATCGAGGACGACGAGCTGGTCGAGATCACGCCGAAGAGCATCCGCCTGCGCAAACGCCATCTGAAAGAGCATGAGCGCAAGCGCGCTTCGCGCGAAGAAGCGGCGTAAGCAGCTCCGGCATCAAGCAACACACAAAAGGCACCCGCGGGTGCCTTTTGTTTTTTCGGCCAGCCGCCTTGGCTTGTCCGCTTGCACGACGAAAGAAAGGTGAGACAGGCAGAGGAACAGGGAACAGGGCGCAGGTACTGAGCAGTCCGGCAGCGCATGTCATGCGCTGCGTACCCACACTCATCCTGATTCCGAAGAGGCCGGCCCGATGTTCAACACCACGCCCCCCGACAGCCCGCGCGCGCAGTCGCCCTATCACTCTGATGTCGCCGTTGGATCGTCGACTGAAGAAGAACGCGTGCCAGTGTCGACCTCCGCGCTGTTGCCGGCCATGTCGACACGCGAGCCGGGGACGGCGAGCGACGAGGAGAGCGCCATCGCTACGGCCGATTGCGCAAAGCCGGAACCGGAGCATAGCGATCCGCGCATGCGGGTTCGGGCCGGTGAGGGTACGGGCGCGATCAGTGAGGCGCAACGTGACGATGAACATCACGCCACCAGCCGCGATGATGCGGCGACAGGCAGCAAGCCGGCTTCGCGCGACCCGCACAAGCAGCTGGCCCGGCAGGAGCGCGTGCTGAACCTGAAGGAAAAGCAGCTGCACCTCGAGTTCGACCGGATCTTGCAGGAAGAGGAGGGCGAGTTCGACGCGGACATACGGACTGCGCAGGACATGGCGGCGCTGGCCAGCTGGCTGGAGGCCGGCCCGCCTGTGAAGGTCTTCCGGCTCACCTGTGACTTTGGCGGAATGCATCAGGCGCGCGCCGATGCCAGCGAAGACAGCGAAGAAGGCGCGACCGATCCGAAGTACGAGAAGCTCGATGAGCAGTTGTTCGATCGCGTGCTGGCAGCCTGCCGCGGCATCGAGGTGATGGACCTGTCCGAGTGCAGGCTCAGTTCGGCCAATTACAGCATGCTGAGGCGCTACCTGATGCGCAAGGACTGCACGCTGGATTGCCTGCTGCTGGGCCGGCAAATCATCGGAGAAAAAGAGGCGGCCCGGCTGGCGACAGGGCTGGAGCGCAATCGCAGCGTCACCATGCTTTCGCTGAGCGGCACGTCGATAGCGTCATCCAATCTGAGAAAGATCCTCGGCGGGGTCATCCGCAATCCTCGCATCGATTCGCTGTGGCTGGAGGATGTCTACGGCAGCGAAGCGCAGCTGTCCACGCTACGCCTTTTGCTGGTCGCCGATCATTGTGCTTACCTGGGCGTCCAGCATCCGACGGGCGTGACCATGATCGGTCGCGACACACGCTTCTGGAACACGCTGTTCGAGCAGTTTTGCAACCAGCTCAGTGTCTGCGGCTCCCTGCGCCTGCTCGACTTGTCGGGCTTTGACCTGACCGACGAAAATTTCAAATCGCTGGTCGATGCGCTGAAGCACAACCGGGATCTCGAATGGCTGGAGCTCGGTGCGAACAAGCCCGACAGCAAGCAGTCCGCGCTGATCAAATCCTGCCTGCTGCGCAATCGTGCCGCCAGACGCATGGCGCTGATCCCGCCCGCGAGGGCAGCACTCGACCTGCTGGCCGGCGCCGCGATAACGGATGGCTGGCCGGGAGAGCTCAGCGATGTGATCGTCGCCGGGATGGGCAACGCCACCCTGGAGCAGATGAAAAAAGGCATTGATGCGGGATTCCCGAAGCCCAGGCCCAAACGCGGGGCGAAAGCATCTTCCGCATCGGCGCCGTCGCCGACCACCACCGCTGCCACGGCGCCCGGCGCACGCAATACGACGGATGCGCGGGCGCGCGAGAAGCGCGGCGAATGAAGCCCTTGCCTGCCACTACGCTTACGGAGCATTCCTGATGTCCACACCCATTTCATCCAGCCCGAAATTCACGGAACCGCTCGACGGCAGCAACGCCGTGTCCGCCGCGATCCCGTCAGCCGCATCGAGCGCACAGACGCCGGTCAATGCAGTCGTCGCGCCGACCATGGCCAGCAAAGATTCGGGCACGGCCGGTGCCCCGGATCCGGAGCATCCGTCGCCACTCCCTGCGCAAGCGCCTGCGCCCACGTCGACGCAGCCGCTGCCCGGCTCGGAACCTCGCCTGGTCTCTCTTGCCCATCCGATGGACAACGCCGTCATGGAGCCCGGACCGGTTGCGCAGGATAAGCACGGCCAGACGGGCGGGCTGGCTGGCACGCGAGATGTTCGCATCGACTCGTTGCAACAGCTGGAAGCGCTGGTCATCCGCCTGCGGGCGGGCGTGCAGGTCGGTCGTGTGGCGTTGTGCATAGACTTCGGCAAGCTTCCTGCCGAAGGCCTGTCTGGCTGCAAGCGCATCCCGTCCCTGCGCACGCTGCTGGATGCGGCGGGCGGGATCAAGGCGCTCGATCTCAGCGCATGCAAGCCGGAACGCGGAGATTTCCAAGCGCTGGCGGGCTTTCTTTCGTCAGGGCGGTGCAAGCTCGAAGCGCTGTACCTGTCAGAAAATATGATCTCCGACCCAGTCGCGCATGAGCTTTCCCATGCCATCCGTTGCAATGACAGCCTGAAGGTCTTGTCACTGAGGTCGGCCACGCTCACGCCCTCCGGCTGGACTTTTCTGGTTACCGCGTTGTCCGCCGGCTGGCCCTGCATCGGCGCGCCAATGGGCGGCAGGCGCTTCGAAACGCTGGTACTCGAATCGACGCGCATGCATGCAGTGCCCTCGCATTTGCTGGGGGCGGTCATTCGCGACAATCCCTGCCTGCGCGAACTGGTCGTCTCGTCTGCGCCGACATGTTCTGAAGGCACGGCGTTGCCAGCGGATGACTGGACCGAGGAATTCGACCGGTTCTGCGAGACGCTGACGACAAATGGCAGTCTGATGAAACTTGACCTGTCGTGCTACAAGATCTGTGCAGCCAATCTCGACAAGCTGATCCTCGCGCTGGGTGCGCATCCCTGCCTCGAAGAATTGCGCCTCGGTGTCAGCCAGCCGATTCCGGAGCAGGCTGGCAAGCTCGCCGCCATCCTCGAGAGCAATGCGCTGGCCAATCATGCGCGGCACGACCCTGCCGCCGCAGCGGCGCTCGACCTGCTGGTGCCGGCCGCGGACGGCACCGTGGATACCTGGCCACCCGAGCTCAGCGACGTGATTGCCAGCCAGATGCACGGGCGCACGCTGCTGGCAATGAAAGAAGGGCTGGAGGTGGCCTTTGCCTTGCCAAAGCTGAGCTAGCGAGGCGCTGCCGGTCACCGGCAGCGCGAACACGCTGGAACACAACAACAAGCGGTCGTTACGAAGCGCGCTCCTCATTCATTTCATTGGCGGAGCCTGCCCCATGTCCCTCTCGAACTTTCCCGCGAACCTTGCGCAGACACCGTCGTCTGCCGTGATCCCGCAAGCCCCGCAGCAGCCCGTTTCGTCCGGACAGCCGGCCCGGGAAGCCCAGCCGCAGCCGACCATGGCAAACAAGGCGCCGGCTACCGAGGTGACCACCAACAGCGTTCCCGCCAGCGTTGCAAAGGCGGCGACGCAGGGCGGCCCCGTGCCGTTGCTGGCGTCCGACGTGCCGAAGCTCTCCAGAAGGCGCGGAGAACAGCAAAAACTGGTGCGCACCGAAACCATGACCCGCAACATCTACCAGAAGAGTCCGCGGCTCGAGCTGGTACGGCTTGCGGCGCAGGGAAAAGGCACGATCGATATCCAGATTGATACCCGCGCGCAGTTCACGCGGCTTTGCCAGTACCTGAAGGATGGCCCGGTGCTGCCGGATGGCACGCCGGTGCGCGGGCTGAAGATCAACTGTGACTTCGGCAAGCTGGCGCGCGAGAAGCGAGGCGAATATGTGGCGCCCGGCGCCTTGCTGGGAGAGCTGCTGGATGCTTCGCTGTGCCTGGCCTCCCTCGACCTGGGCGCTTGCGAAATGGGCGATGCGGATTACAAGGCCTTGCCCGCTTTTCTGGCCGACCCCGACTGCGGTCTCGAGTCGCTCTACCTTGACCGCTGCATTCTCTCTGACGATACCGCGCTGGCCTTCGCCAGCGGACTGGCGAAGAACCAGAGCCTGAAAACGCTCTCGCTGGAGGGCACCTACATGCTCCAGCCCAGCTGGGCGCGCATCGCCAACGGGCTGACCTCGTGCAAGCAACTGGAGAAGCTGGTTGTGCAGCCGACGGCGGCGGGCAGCTTGCCAGTCTGGCTGGTGGCGACGATCGTCGACCATGTCGGCAGCCTGCGCGAACTGTCGGTGTCCTGCGCACCAAGGTTGTCCCTCTACCCGGAGCAGGCTGCAACGGAGTGGCGCCAGGGTTGGGCCAGCTTCTGCGAGGCTATTGCGAAGAGCCCGAAGCTCTCCGTACTCGACCTCCGGGGCAGCACGCTGTCTGCGGCCGATATCGACCAGCTGGTCAGGGCAATCGAGAAGGGCGGGGTGGTGGAACAGCTCGAGCTGGGCGACAACGCACTGAGCGCGGAACAAGCGCTGAAGATCGCCGGCCTCCTCGCCCGCAACAAGGCATCGAATCTCGCCAAAAGACAGTCTTCTGGCGCGGCGCAGGCCACGCCGGTACTTGCCGATACCTCCGGCGGCGCGCCTGCGTCGACCAGCTCCACCAGTTCTACCAGCGATATGCGTCGGACGCCGGACAGCAACGGCTGATACACCGATTCGACCAGACCCTGCGGCGCCTGCGGGCGCCGCTTTTTTTCCCTCACCGGGCCGAAGGTGGGGCTGCCGGCAAGCCGGTACAATGCGGCCTGACCTATCCGCACCGACCCGCATTGCAAGCCGTGACCAAGAAGACAACCCTCCCGCCGCGCCGCCTGTCCGTCGCTCCCATGCTCGACTGGACCGATCGCCACTGCCGCTATTTCCATCGACTGATCACGCGCCACACCTGGCTGTACACCGAGATGGTCACGACCGGTTCGCTGATCCATGGCGACCAGCAGCGCTTCCTGAATTTCAGCGAACAGGAGCATCCGGTCGCGCTGCAGCTCGGCGGCAGCGAGACCGACGAGCTGGCCATCTGCGCAAAGCTCGGCCAGCAATGGGGCTATGACGAGATCAACCTGAACTGCGGCTGCCCGTCGGAGCGCGTGCAGCGCGGCGCGTTCGGCGCCTGCCTGATGATGGAGCCGACGCTGGTAGCCGACGGCGTGAAGGCGATGCGCGATGTGGTCGATATCGACGTCACCGTCAAGCACCGGATCGGCATCGATGCGGTCGAGTCCTACGACTTCGTGCGCGACTTTGTCGGCATCGTCGCCGACGCCGGCTGCAAGACCTTCATCGTCCATGCGCGCAATGCGATCCTGAAAGGCTTGTCGCCGAAAGAGAATCGCGAGATACCGCCGCTGAAGTACGACTACGTGTACCAGCTGAAAAAGGATTTTCCCGAGCTCGAGATCCTCATCAACGGCGGCATCCGCACGCTCGACGACATCGACGTCCACCTGCAGCATGTCGACGGCGTGATGGTCGGGCGCGAGGCGTATCACAACCCGTGGCTGATGTCGGCATTCGACGAACGCTATTACGGCGACGCAGCGTCGGACAAGACCCGCATCGAGGTGGTCGAGGCGATGCTGCCCTACATCGAGCGCGAGCTGGCCGCCGGCGGCCCGCGCCTCAACAGCATCGTGCGCCACATGCTCGGCCTGATGACCGGGCTGCGCGGGGCGCGCCTGTTCCGCCAGACCCTGTCGGATTCGAAACTGCTGGCCCAGAGCGATCCGGGACTGGTGCTGCGCGCCGCGCAGGCCCTGCCGCTGGCCGCCTGACCAAGCGCCTGAGGCGGCTTCCGGGCGGTGGCACGGAAGCTGCACGGCATGCCGCGTGAACCTCTCCGCGCGGCGACCATGAGCGACCAGAACTTCCCTCCGCAGCAGCAAGACCATCAGCCCGGCGTCGAGGCCGCAATGACGCCGCGGCCGCAGATCGAAGGAAAAAATTACCGGCCTGCCGGCAAGCTGCAGGGCCGCGTTGCGCTGGTGACCGGCGGCGACAGCGGCATCGGCGCATCGGCCGCGCTCCATTTCGCGAAGGAAGGTGCGGACGTTGTCATCACCTACCTCGAAGAACACCAGGATGCCGAACACGTACGGCAGCTGGTCGAACAGCAGGGGCGGCAGTGCCTCGTGCTGGCCGGCGACATTGGCGATGAGGGCTTTTGCCAGCAACTGGTTCGCGACACCCTCGCGCGCTTCGGCCAGCTCGACATCCTCGTCAACAATGCAGCCGAGCAGCACTCGGCGGCCAGCCTCGAAGACATACCGGCCGGCCAGTTCGAGCGTACCTTCCGCACCAACATCTTTGCGTACTTCTACCTGACCCGCGCCGCCCTGCCGCACCTGAAGGAAGGCGCGTGCATCATCAACACCACCTCGGTGACGGCTTACCGAGGCAGCAGCCACCTGCTCGATTATTCGGCGACCAAGGGCGCGATCGTCAGCTTCACTCGCTCGCTTTCACAGCAGCTCGCACAGCGCGGCATCCGTGTGAACGGCGTCGCGCCGGGGCCGGTGTGGACGCCGCTGATCCCTGCCAGCAGCAGCGCGCAGGGCATACCGGAGTTCGGCAAGAGCGTGCCGCTCGGACGGGCCGGGCAGCCGGAAGAAATCGCGCCCTGTTACGTCTTCCTCGCCAGCGAGGACAGCCGCTACATGACCGGGCAGGTGCTTCACCCGAACGGCGGCGAGGTCGTCAACACCTGATATTCCTTCAGCCGGTTGTACAGGGTCTTCACGCTGATCCCCAGCGCCGCGGCCGTCAGCCGCTTGTTACCGCCGTGATGCTGCAGCGTGGCCACGATCAGTTCACGCTGCGCGTCAGCCAGCGGCGTGCCGATCGCGAAGTTCAGCGCGCCGTCCGCGAACACGGACCGCTGGCCACGCCGTGTATCCGGCGCGTCGACCTGCACCAGGTCGGCCGACAGGATGTAGGCGCGGACCACGAGGTTTTTCAGCTCGCGCACATTGCCGGGCCAGGGCCGGTGGCGCAGCCGGTCAAGCGATTGCCGCGACAGCTGCTTGGCCGTGCCCGCCGCTGCATTCAGCTCTTGCAGAAAATGGCGCGCCAGCAGCTCGACATCCTGGCCGCGCTCACGCAACGGCGGCACGCGGACCGGAAAGACCGCCAGCCGGTACATCAGGTCCTGCCGCAGGCTGCCTTCCTGCACCGCCTGCAACAGCGGGCGATTGGTCGCCGCGATCAGCCGTACATCGACGCGCACCTGTTCGCTGCCGCCGATGCGGTGGAAGCGTCCGCTCTCGAGCACGCGCAACAGCTTCACCTGCATGTCGCAGGGCATCTCCGTGATTTCGTCGAGGAACAGCGTGCCTTCCGAAGCATGTTCGAAATACCCGGCCTGCCGGCGCAGCGCGCCGGTGAAGCTGCCTTTCTCATGTCCGAACAGCGCGGCCTCGATCAGGTGCGCGGGAATCGCGCCGCAATTCACCGCGACGAATTTTTCCGCAGCGCGGCGGCTCGCGAGATGCAGGGTCTGCGCGATCAGTTCCTTGCCAGTGCCGCTTTCACCCTCGAGCAGCACAGTCGCTTCGGTACCCGCGACGCGGTCAAGCTGGCGGTACAGGGTCTCCATGGCGGCCGAACTGCCGTACAACAGGCCGAATCGCTTCAGTGGCTTCTCGCTGGACATCGCAGGGCGCTGAGGAAACAGGGTTTGGACAGCTGTATTCGCGATCTGCACCGGCGCATGTGACGACACCTGCGGCGCGTCAAACGAAGGCCGGGCCGCTTCGGCTGATATTGCGCCAAGGGCTGCGTGCGGTTTGTCTGGCCGCAGGGCCCGCCGGCAGGTGTTGAAACTTATGCAGCATCGTCCAGTCAAGACGAAGGCGACGACATCATCGTTATGTTGAAAGGAAAGGCAATGAATCCAAAACTGCATGCTTCCGGGATCGTGCTCTTGATGGGCCTGCTGGCGATGAGCGTCACGGCCTGCAACAAGGGCGGCGGCGAGAAGTCGGAAGGCACCACGGGCAGCACCGGCACGACCACCACGCCGTCCACCACGCCGCCGCCGTCCGAGTCGCCGAGCACAACGCCGCCATCGTCACCGGGGGCGGGCAAGGGCACCAGCGGCACCGAGAGTACCGCGCCCGGCGCGGCGCCGGCGCCTGGCGCCAGTCCGTCGAGTCCGTCCGGCTCCACCGGCGAGTCCGGCACTCCGCCGGGCAAATCAGGAACGTCGGGCACCTCCGGTACGTCCGGCAGCACCTCGGGCGCCAGCGGCATGACCGGCAGCACCGGCGCCAGTTCGGGCGGATCGACCGGCGGCGATACCGGCAGCGGCATGCCGTCAGGCGGCACCTCCGGTGGGACCTCCGGCAGTTCGACCGGCGGCAGCACATCGGGAAGCGCGAAATAGGTGAGCGCCGCGCAGCCATGGAATCCCCGGTAACGACCGATCCTTGATGAGGGCAATGCAGATGAACAAACGACTCCAGCGATGGCTGGCACTTGCGATGGTGCCGGCATTCTTGACAGGCGCGTTGGCCGCCTGCCAGCGCGCCGGCGAGGACGCCGGCAGCAAGTCCTCCGGCGCGAGCAGCAGCGGCAGTTCGCAGTCCGGCGGCGGTGAATCGTCCGCAGGCGGCGGCATGGGCGGCAACAGCTCCGGCGAGTCATCGTCGGACAAGTCGGGCTCGGGCTCGGGCAAAGGCAGCCGTTAAGGCCGCCGGCACGATTTCCGCCGGCTGCCGCAGCGGCGGCGTCGAGCGCGCAGGTGTACAGCGTCCATGCACCATGTCCTGATCATTGACGCTGACGCCGACAGCGCAGCCGCATTGCGCGACTGGTTCTGCGCGGAGGGCGTGTCATGCATGACCGCCACCCAGCTGCGGCAGGCGCGGGTGCAAGCGTCGCTGCAGCAGCCCGACTGGATCCTTGCCGCCGACCTGCTGCCTGATGGCAGCGGCCTCGACCTGCTGGACGATCCGGACGTCGCTGCGCCGCTGCTGCTGATGACGGCACGACCGTCGCTCGAACGTGCGGTCGATGCGTTCCGGCGCGGCGTAGCCGATTACCTGGGCAAGCCGGTGGATGCCGAGCGCCTGCGCGCATTGCTGCACGCAGGCGGACTGCGCAGCCGGCATGACGCCGGGCGTGGCGAAGCAGCGCCGCAGCTGCTCGGCGACTCGGCCGCGATGCAGACGCTGCGCGAGCACATTGCGCGCGTCGCGCCCACTGAAGCCAGCGTGCTGCTGCTCGGCGAAAGCGGCACTGGCAAGGAACTGGTCGCGCAGAACATCCATGCGCAGTCACGCCGGCATCGTCAGCCTTTCCTGCCGGTGAACTGCGGCGCGATCTCGCCGCAGCTGATCGAGAGCGAGATCTTCGGTCACGAGAAAGGCAGCTTCACCGGCGCCGACCGCCAGCACAAGGGGTATTTCGAGCGCGCGACCGGCGGCACGCTGTTCCTCGACGAAGTGATCGAAATGCCGGTCGAACTGCAGGTGAAGCTGCTGCGCGTGCTTGAAACCGGCACCTTCATGCGCATCGGCAGCAACCAGGAGCTGCACACCGACGTGCGCATCGTCGCGGCCACCAATCGCGACCCGGAACCGGCGATTGCCGAGGGGCGGCTGCGTCTCGACCTGTTCCACCGGCTGAACGTGTTCCCGTTGCCGGTGCCGCCATTGCGCGAGCGCGGCGATGACATCGGCCTGCTTGCGCAGCATTTCCTCGCCGAGCTGAACGCCGCGCACGGCACCTCCAAGCAGCTGTCGGCGCGCACCGCGTCCACGCTGCAGGCATGGCACTGGCCGGGCAACGTGCGCGAGCTGCGCAATTTCGTCCAGCGCGCCTACATCCTCTCTGACCAGCTGATCGACGCGCAGGCGCTCGGCCCCGGGCCCGCGCAGGGCACGTCGGCGACGCTGACGCTGGCGGTGCCGGTCGGCAGCACGCTGGCCGATGCCGACCGGCGCCTGATCTTTGCCACGCTCGAACTGTGCGGCGGCGTGAAGAAGCGAGCCGCCGAACTGCTCGGCATCAGCCTGAAGACGCTGTACAACCGGCTTGAAGAGTACGGCAGCGAGCCGGCCGCGCGCCTCGGCGGCACGGCATGGGAGCGGCAGCTGCTGAATTAGCGTGTGCGGAACAGCGCCGCAGCATCATTGCGCAGCGTCGGCATCCACGTTTTGTCACAGGCACTTAATGGCCGCGCGCGCAGTCCAACACCATCCACGGCGAACGCGCGGGCAGCGCGGGCGTCGTATTCACCGAACCCTTCGAAAGGATCAGCCATGAGCCTATCTTCCAATACGCCGCAGGGAACGCAGGCGCAGCAGGGCGCGCGCATCATGCAGCGCCATCCGGACGACCACAGCGGTCCGGGGCCGGACGTGATGGCGGCAGAGACCCTGCAGGGCGACGACGTGGTCAACCTGCAGGACGAGAAACTCGGCACCATCGAGGACATCATGCTCGACGTCGGCAGCGGCCGCATCGCCTATGCGGTGCTGTCCTTTGGCGGCATCCTCGGCATGGGCGACAAGCTGTTCGCCGTGCCGTGGACCGCGATGACGCTCGACGCCGACCGCAAGTGCTTCGTGCTCGACGTGCCCAAGGACCGGCTGCAAAGCGCGCCCGGCTTCGACAAGGACCACTGGCCGGCCATGGCCGACCAAAGCTGGGCGTCGCAGGTCTATGCGTATTACAACCAGCAGCCTTACTGGCAATAAGCCGCGCAGTGAACCGGACAGCCGCACGTGCGGCCTGTCCGGCTTGCCCGGGCCGCCGCGACGCGCCGGCACACGTTGAGCCGTGGCCGCGTTGCAGGGCATCGACGTGGCCGCGCTGTTTCGGCTGACGGTGCCGGTTGCGGAAATCGTTCTGCGCGGCTCCGCCATCTACGTTTTTCTCTTCCTGATATTTCGCTTCGTGATCCGTCGCGATGTCGGCTCGGTCGGCATCGCCGATGTGCTGCTGCTGGTGCTGGTCGCCGATGCCTCGCAGAATGCGATGGCCGGCGAATATACGACCGTCAGCGAAGGACTGGTGCTGGTCAGCACGCTGATTGGCTGGAACGTGCTGCTCGACTGGCTGGCCTTTCGTTATCCCGCCGTGCGCCGTTTCGTCGAGCCGACCACCTTGCCGCTGGTTCGCGATGGCCGCCTGTTGAGGCGCAACATGCGCCGCGAGTTCATTACCGAGGAAGAGTTGCTCGCGCGATTGCGCGAGCAGGGCGTCGAAGATCTCGCACAGGTGAAGGCTGCCTATCTCGAGCCGGACGGCAATTTCAGCGTGATCCGCCGGTGACTGACGAAGGCAGCGGCGTCCCGATCAGTTCCTGTACTGCCTGCAGTACCTCGCGCGGATCGACGCCGGACAGGCAGCGCGCGTCGCCGTACGGGCAAACACTCTGGTAGCAGTCATGGCAGGGCACCGGCTGGTACAGCAACCGGTGCCGGACCTGCCACGGCGCATGCTGCGGATTGGTCAGCGCATACAGGTCGGCGACCGGCGTGCCGGTGGCTGCGGCGAGATGGGCCGGCGCGCTGTTGCACGCAACCAGCACGCGCGCCATCTGCACCAGCGCCGCGAGGCCGCCAAAGTCCAGCCGGCCGGCCAGCGAGGGCCAGCGTGCGGCGTGCCCGGAGCGGCCATCACCGATGATCTCGCGCACGCGTTCCACGTCATCATGGCCGCCGGCGAACACCAGCGGCAGTCCCGCATGCCGTGCCAGCAGGTGCGCCGCGTCGCGCCAGTGCGTGGCCGGATAGCGCCGCGATGCTGCGCTGGCGCCCGGGTGGAGCAGGATCCAGCCGCTGTCCGGATCGATGCCGGCGGCGTACAGCGCGGCGCGCGCCTGCGCGCGATCGTCTGCATCGATGCGCACCGACAGCCGCATCGACGCCGGCCGGCAACCCAGCTGCGCAACCAGGTCCGCCTGCCGCTCCACCTCATGACGCAGTTGCGGCGCCGGTTCGCTTTCGCGCACCCAGTGCGTCAGCAGCTGGTAGGGATTCTCGCGGCAATGCGCAAGCCGCAGCGGAATGCCGGCCATCTGGCACAGCAGCGCCGCCGGCAGCGCGCTCTGGCTGTAGCTGGTGAAAATCACCGCGCCGTCGAATCCCTGCTGGCGCAATTGCGCGGCCATCGCCGGCACGCAGCCGGCCGTTAATGCGGCGCTGGCCTTCATCCACGGCGCGGCCCAGCAGATCACGTCGGCCACGCCGTCGATGCGCTCGCCGGCCAGCGCGCCGGCGGCCGATGTCAGCAGGGTCACCCGATGCCCATGCTCATGCAGCGCGCGCAGCGCAGGCGAGCACATCAGCACATCGCCGGCCGAATCCAGCCTGATCGCCAGCAGCTTCATGGGTACGCCGCTTCGTGCGCAATGACGGCGGCCGCTTGCGGCAGGTCCGGCGCTCGCCGGTGCGGACGGCGTTGCGGCCCCGGCAGCCATTCGGTTTCGTGGCCGTTGTCGATCAGCACGGTGCGGCAGCCCGCGCGGCGACCGGCTTCGACATCGTCGAGGATGTCTCCCACCATCCAGCTGTGCTCCAGCGTGAGCCGGTGCTCGTGCGCGGCGCGCAGCAGCATCCCCGGCGCGGGCGTGCGGCAGCTGCAGGCCGGCGCGCCGGATGCGGGCGGCGCATGCGGGCAATAGTAGAAGCCATCGAGCACGACGCCGTCGTTCGCGAGCAGCTGCGCAATGCGATCGCGCACCGGCCCCAGCGCTGCCTCGTCGAACAGCCCGCGCGCGACGCCGGACTGGTTGCTGACGACGAACAAGCGAAATCCCAGCGCCAGCAGCCGCCGCAGCGCCATGCCGGCGCCCTGCGCGAGCCGGATGCGCTGCGGATCGATGTTGTACGGCACATCGTCGACCAGCGTGCCGTCCTTGTCGAGGAAGACGGCGCGCTTCACGGCCACGAGGTTTCGCGCATCGGCAGGATCGTGACTTCGGGCACCACGGTGCCGGCCGGCAGCTCCAGCAATTCGCAGATCGCCAGCGCGACATCCGCCGGATCCTGCAGCGCGCTGCGGTCGATGCCGGGGAAGCGGTCCAGCAGGAAGGGCGTGCTCATGCCGCCCGCGATCACCGCCATCACCTTGATGCCGGCCGGACGCAGTTCCGCATGCAATGCATGCGACAGCGCAAGCAGTCCGGTCTTGCTGGCGTGATAAGCGACCGCGTTCGGCCATTGCCGCTTGGCGGCAGTCGACGTGATGTTCACGACCTGGCCGCGGCCGCGTCCCATCATGTAGCGCGCGGCGGCGCGCGTGAGCACGAAAGGGCCTTGCAGGTTGGTGCGCAGCACGCGCTCCCAGTCGTGAATCTCGAGTTCGGCCAGGCTGCAGGTGACGTCGATGCCGGCATTGTTGACCAGTACGTCGATCGCGCCGAAGCGATCCATCGTGTGCCGCACCGCATGCTCGGCCTGCGCCGTGTCGCCGACGTCGCAGCCGATGGCCTCTGCCTGCAGGCCTTCCCCGGCCAGTTGCCGGGCGAGCGCCTGTGCCGCGTTTTCGCGCAGGTCGGCCACCATGACGCGCGCGCCGCGCCCGGCAAGCTCGCGGCAGAGCGAGGCGCCGAGGCCGCTGGCGCCGCCGGTCACCAGCGCGGACTGCTCATTGAGGGAAACGGTTTGCGGCAGTGTCACATGGCCTCCTGAATGGTCCGGCGCCCCGGGGCGCATTGCGAGGTGGACTGGTAACGCGTCGCAGTGTTCCGCGCCATTGCGTTTGGCATGTTTGCTGCTCACGCCTGCTTGCACTGGATCGAGCGCGCAGCGCGCTGAAGGAGCAGAGATGAAGATCAAGGCAATGGCATTGCCGCTGGCGTTGGCGGCCCTGTTGTCGGCCGGCTGCCAGGGCACCGGCGGCGACCTGTTCGGCAGCCGCGAACAGACGCAGCAGATTGCGGCCAACGTGAATGGCAGCGGCACCATACAGTCGGTCGACCTGGTGCCGCGCTCGAAGGGCATTGGCCTCGGTACGCTGGCCGGCGCGGCCGTCGGCGGCCTGATCGGCCACCAGGTCGGCGGCGGCACCGGGCGCACCGTGGCGACGGCGGCCGGCGCAGCCGGTGGCGCCTACGTCGGCCACGAGATGGAAAAACGGCGCAGCGCCGGTGAAATTTACAAGGTCACCATCAAGATGGACGATGGCACCGCGCAGTCCTTTGCGCAGGAGAACGCGCCGCTGGTCAATCCCGGCGACCGCGTGCAGATTACGAACGGCGTGCTGACCAAGCTGTGATGCGAAGCGATGCGTCCCTTGCTGCCGGCGCCTGCCGTTTGATGCGCGCCAAAGGTGCAGGAATTTTCGGGACGCACGCACTCCAACCCCAACCCGAAGGATCACGCAAGGAGTTTTGCCGATGGCCACCATACATCTCGACACTGGCGCCGCCTATCCGGGCGGCACACTGATCTCTCAGGAAAACATCGTCCGCCGTCCGCTGTTTCCCGCCATTCGCTGGGGAGCGGTGCTGGCCGGCGTGGCCGTCGGCATCTCCGTGCAGCTGGTGCTGACCCTGCTCGGCATTGCCAGCGGACTGTCGATGACCAGCGTGCAGCAGGGCGAGGCGCCGGGCACCGGCGCGATGATCTGGGCCGGCATCTCGATGCTGGTCGCAGCGCTGATCGGCGCCTATGTCGCGGGCCGCATGTCCGGCCTCAAGCGCAAGACCGACGGCATCTTGCACGGCGTGGTGTCATGGGCGGTGACGACGCTGCTGTTCGTCGTGCTTGCGACGTCGGCCGGCGGCTCGCTGCTGTCCGGCCTGTTTTCCAGCGTCGGACAAGGCGCGACCAGCATGGCGCAGTCGGGCACGAGCCCCGGCGGACTGGCGGCGATGCTCAACCGCCAGCTCGGCGTAAACGTCACCCCGGACGCGATGCGCACGCTGCAGGGCCATATCGCGGCCGGGCGGCGCGACCAGGCAATCGACTACATGAGCACCAGCATGGGCGTGCAGCGCGATCGCGCGTCCACGCTGGTCGATCAGGCGCTGATCATGTCCGGTTCGCCCGAGCAGGCATCGCCGCAAGGCCGCGCCGCGGCCGACCGCGCGATCCGCGGCGCCAGCACCGCGGCCTGGGTGGTGTTCGCTGCCGTCGCGCTGTCGCTGGCGCTGTCCTTCGTCGGCGGCCTGCTCGGCGCGATGGGCGCGCGCCGCACCACATGGAACGAGGCAGGCGAAACCGCTGCCGGCACAGCGGAACTGGGGCGCAGCTGATTTGCGCGGTGCGCCCGCGCACCGACGGCGCGCTTGAGATGCGCCGGCGCGCGTGAACTTGCCGGAGCGGTGGATTGTCCTAATCTACTCATCGGAGCGTGCGCCATGCTGAAGACTTTCGAAGGGGGGAGCGGCACTGCGAGGTCTCGCCGGCGGCGCTTTGCCTGCATGACGGCGGGACAGTCTTCGGCCACCGAATTGCTGCGCTCCTGTCCGGTCGTTACCGCCACCGGGCAGGCGATGGGGCGCGTCAAGTCGGTGCTGGTCGACGTGCGCAGCCGGCAGCTGCGCTTCGTCGTGGTGGCGTCGCAGGGCGGCAAGGCACCGGTGGTGATTCCGTGGCAGGCGCTGTATTTCGATTCGTCGCTGGTGCGGCTGGTGTACTACACCTACTCGTGAGCGCCGCGCAGGAGCGATCGGCCGCGCCGGCTCATGCCGTCACTCTTTTCAATGCGGCATTCCAGTCGCTGACGAAGCGTCCTATGCCGTAACGGTCGAGCGCGCGCTGCCGCGCGCAGGCACCGATGTGCTCGGCGATGCGATGATGCCTGAGCAACTCGCGCATCCGCTCGACCAGCCGGTGCGGACAGGTATCGATATAGCCGCTGACGCCGTTCTCGATTGCGTTCGGCATCTCCGTCGTCGCCAGCGCGACCACCGGCATGCCGAGCATCATGGCTTCGATCATGCCCAGCCCGAGGCTGGTGTAGCGCACCGGATGGAAGAAAAAGCGGTAGCGCGCGCACAGCTGCGGCAATTCGTGCAGCGGCAGTTCACCGAGCCCGCCGACGGCCTCGCTGCCCATGCCGGCCAGGTCCAGCGGCAATTGCTCGCGCACCAGCGCAAAGATGTCCGCGCCAAGCCGGCGTCCGCGCTCGGCGAGGTGGTTGACGACGGTGATGCCGCGCGCGAGTTCGCCGCGCCATTGCTGCCCGGGATCTGTCACGCCGTGCTCGATCACCACCGTCGGCGTGCGACCGCTGTCCCACATCAACGCATTGAATGGCGTTACATGCACCAGCAGCACCGACGGATCGTCGACCGGATGGCGCGTATCGGTCGGATGCGCGCGCGGCGGATCATGCTCGACATACAGCTGCGGCAGCCGGCGCTGCGCGTCCGACAGCAGCCGGTGACGGTCGTCGAGATACTGCGGGTCGTCCTGGTACAGGATGCAGTCGAACGCACCCTTGTGCACGGTCTCGACCGGCTGGTCGAACACATTGTCGCCCCAGCGCATCCAGCCGCAGCGTCCGCCGTAGCCGGGCGGCCGGCCGGGTCGCATCATCAGGTAAAAATCATGCGGCGCCTGCGACAGGTAGTGCAGGTAACTGCCATGGGTCAGCCAGGTGAGAATCTTCAGTCGGCGCATGTCTGCAGCCGTGCAAGTCGCGTTCCAGCGATGTGCGCTGTCGTCAATGCACCGGCGACGCCTGCAGCTGCAGCCGCCACAGCGCCGCATACGCACCGTTTCTTTCCATCAGCTGCAAGTGGCTGCCCTGTTCGACGATGCGGCCGCGCTCCAGCACGAGGATGTCATGCGCATGGACCACGGTTGACAGCCGGTGCGCAATGACCAGCGTCGAGCGGTTGCGCGCGAGGCGCTCGAGTTCGTCCTGTATCGCGCGCTCGGATTGCGAGTCGAGCGCCGACGTGGCCTCGTCGAAGATCAGGATCGGCGGGTCCTTCAGGATCGCGCGCGCGATCGCGATGCGCTGCCGCTCGCCGCCGGAGAGCTTCGCGCCGCGTTCGCCGACCTCGGTGTCGTAGCCGTCTGGCAGCGACTCGATCAATGTGTTCACATGGGCCGCGCGCGCCGCGGCGACGATCTGTTCGCGGCTTGCGCCAGGACGGCCGTAGCCGATGTTGTACGCAATGCTGTCGTTGAACAGGCTGGTGTCCTGCGGCACCACGCCAATCTGCCGCCGCAGGCTGTGCGCGCTGACGCTGCGGATGTCCTGCCCGTCAATCAGCACTGCGCCGCTGTCCGGGTCATGGAAGCGCAGCAGCAGGCGCGCCAGCGTCGACTTGCCCGACCCGCTTCCGCCGACCACCGCGACCGTGCGGCCGGCAGGGATCGTGAAGCTGACGTCGTCCAGCACGGGCCGTGCGGCCTCGTATCCGAAACAGACGTGGCGGAATTCGATGCGCGCCGCCTGCACGCGCAAGTCCGGCAACGTGTCGCTGTCGTCGAACTCGGGCTTCTCGTTCAGCAGCGCGCGCATGCGTTCGATGTTGATCAGCGCATCGCGCGCCTCGCGGTAGACGAAGCCGAGCGAGTTCAGCGGCAGGCAGATCTGCAGCATGAACGCATTGATCAGCACGAGGTCGCCGACCGTCAGCCGGCGCCCGAGCACATCAGCGCCGGCCAGCAGCATCACCGAAGCGACGCCGATCGCGATCAGCGCGCTCTGTCCGACGTGCAGCCGGAACAGCGCCCACTGGTTGTCGTACGCAGCGCGGCTCCAGTCCTGCATGATGCCGTCGAAGCGCCGCACCTCGAGCGCTTCATTGGTGAAGGTGCGCACCACGTCGGCATTGATCAGGCTGTCGGCCAGCCGCCCTTTGGCGTCGCTGTCGAGCCGGTTCACGCGGCGCTGGTGGATCGCGCGCCGCGCGGTGAAGGTGAGCGTGAAGCCGGTATAGGCGACGAAGGTGACTGCGATCGCCAGCGTGTACCACGCGCTGTATCGCGAGAACATCACCGCCAGCACCAGCGCGATCTCGACCAGCGTGGGCAGCAGCGTGAACAGGCCGACGCTGAGCAGGAATGCCAGCCCGGCGGTCCCGCGGTCGATCTCGGGCAGCAGTCCGCCGATGCGCCGGCGCGCATGGAAGCGCGGACCGAGCTGGTGCAGGTGCGCGAAGATGCGCCGCGCAAAAGCGGCGACCGCGACCTGCGTGACGCGCGAGAACACCAGGTCGCGCCACTCGTTGAACAGCGTGCTGGCAAAGCGCAGCAGCGCATAGCCCGACAGCAGCACGACCGGCAGCAGGGCGAGACGCTCGGGCCGCGACAGCGCATCGACGATATTCTTGAGCGACAGCGGCACCGCCACGTTCGCCAGCCGCGCGACGATCAGGAACAGCATGGCCAGCCCGATGCGCGCGCGGAAACGGACGGCCAGCTGCCAGATCTCGCGCTGCAGAGCGGGGCGAAGCTTGTCGGCGGCGAGCATGCGAAATGGCGAGGTGCGAGAGGTGTTGCGATAGGTGGTGCGACGCGATGCGCCGCTGCTGCGCAAATAATTTCTGACGGCATCGCGCGGGATTGGTTCGGCACGGCGCGGCGCGCGGGAACGCAGCAGGCGCCGGCGCGGTCTTCTCCGCAATACCGCTGACAAGGAGGAAGCATGGCCAGCATCAGGCAAAGCGTCGAGGTGCGCGTACCGCTCGCCGCCGCCTACAACCAGTGGACGCAGTTCGAGAATTTTCCACGCTTCATGGAAGGCGTGCGCGAGGTCAGGCAAGTCGATGACGCGCACCTGCACTGGCGCGCCGACCGGCGCGGCCGCACCGTCGAATGGGATTCCGAGATCACCGAGCAGGTGCCCGACCAGCTGATCGCATGGCGCGACCTTGGCGGCCCCGGCAACAGCGGCAGCGTGCGCTTCCAGCCCTTGCAGCAAGATCTGACGCGGGTGGACCTCGACATGGAGCTGGCGCCGCAACTGCCCGGCGACGAGCAGGCGCAGCATGAAAGCGAGCTGCGCCGTCGCGTCGAGCAGGACATGCTGCGCTTCAAGCAGATGCTGGAATCACAGGGCGGCGCATCCGGCGGCTGGCGCGGCGAGATTCACCGCGGCGCCGGGCAGTAGCGAACGCGCATCGCCGGCGCGTGTAAATATTGCCGGTGCCGGCAAGTCTGGCCGACTGCGCCCGGCTCTGAAACCAGCGGGCACGCGCGTTCCTGCGCAGGCACGGCGCTTGCCTCGATTCCTCGACCGGCCGCCGGCCTTCTGGGGATGAGCGCAGATGCAGAGGATCGCTTTCATCAGCGAGCACGCGTCGCCGCTGGCGCCGCTGGGCGGCATCGACAGCGGCGGGCAGAATGTGTACGTCGGCAATCTCGCGCGCGAGCTCGGTCGGCTCGGCTATCTGGTCGACGTCTACACGCGGCGCGACGATCCCGTGGCGCCGCAGGTCGTCGACTGGCGTCCCGGCGTGCGCGTGATCGCCATGGATGCCGGTCCGGCGCGCGTCCTGCCAAAGGAGGCGCTGCTGCCCTACATGCCGCAGTTTGCGCAGGAGATGCAGCACTTCCTGCAGCAGCAGGCGCTGCGCTACGCGCTCGCGCATGCGAACTTCTTCCTCTCCGGCATGGTGGCGCAGCAGCTCAAGCAGCGGCTCGGCCTGCCCTATGTGATCACCTTCCATGCGCTTGGCCGCGTGCGCCGGCTGTGCCAGGGGGCGGCCGATGGTTTTCCCGATGCGCGTTTCGCGCTCGAAGAGGCGCTGATGCGCGACGCCGATTGCGTGATCGCCGAGTGCGAGCAGGATCGCCGCGACATGCTCTCGTTGTATGGCGGTGCGCCGGCGCGGCTGTCCGTGGTGCCGTGCGGCTTCGACCCGGATGAATTCTGGCCGGTGCGTGCCACCGCCCGCGCAACGCTCGGGCTGCCGGAACGCGACTTCATCGTGTTGCAGCTCGGCCGGATGGTGCCGCGCAAAGGCATCGACAACGTGCTGCACGCGCTGCGGCTGCTGCTGGACGACCATCGCATCGCCGCCCGCCTGCTCGTGGTCGGCGGCGAGGGCGGGGACGATCCGATGGCCACGCCCGAGATCCGGCGTCTTGCGCAGCTCGCTCGCACGCTCGGCATCGACGATCAGGTCAGCTTTGCCGGCGCGCAGCCGCGCCATCGGCTGCGCGAGTACTACAGCGCCGCGGACGTGTTCGTCACCACGCCGTGGTACGAGCCATTCGGCATCACGCCGCTGGAAGCCATGGCCTGCGCGACGCCCGTCATCGGCAGCGCCGTCGGCGGCATCCTCAGCACGGTGCTGGACCGGCAGACCGGTTTCCTGGTGCCGCCGAACGATCCGCCCGCGCTGGCCGAGCAACTGGCGCGCCTGCACCGCGATCCGGCGCTGGCGCAGCGCATGGGCTGGACCGGCCTGCGCCGCGCACAGCGTCATTTCACCTGGGACCGCGTTGCAATGCAGATGGCCAGCGTCTACCGCGCCGTGCTGGCGTCGAACGAGGCCGGCGGCGCGGCCGCTGCCGCTGCCAGTCCCGCGGTCTCCGGCATGGCGCAGTGAGATGCGTGTACG